>Ga0207426_1000114_pt1 | contig 228273 bp, 167 predicted proteins | sample AraplaMF_Cvi_mMS_FD_184265 | JGI IMG/M metagenome (GOLD analysis project Ga0207426, IMG submission 184265) | Arabidopsis root microbial communities from the University of North Carolina, USA - plate scrape MF_Cvi_mMS (SPAdes) (version 2) | ecosystem: Host-associated > Plants > Roots >...
ACGGGCTGCACTATGATTTAGGTGCATTTCTATTCCACTCAAATCACAAATTGTTAAGCCTCTTTCCCGGACTTAAATCTATGTTGGTTAGTACAGCGGGAGCCAGGCACCTGTCGTTAACCCAAAAGCATAATATCGATGCTTATCCTTTAACACTTCAGCAGTACGTAAAGGAAAACGGTATGATAGCAACGGGCTTCGATCTGGTGAAACTGTTTATTTACAGGATGTTTCACTCTTCCCGGAAATGTAAAAATGTAGATGAACTATTGACCTACTACATGGGATTCTTCTACAAAAAGACCGGCTTGAAAAACTACATCAGGCGATTGTATCAAATGGACCCTGCGGAGGTTAGCCTTGAGTTTACAGCCAGAAGAATGAACAGTGTAATAGAGCGGTTTAAGACCAGGAGTGTGCTGAAATCGTTGCTTCGTTTTAAATGGAAGAACCTGGTCCGGTTCAAGGTATCCTCGGATGCCTTCGCCAGACCTGAATCGGGTTTTGGAGAAATGTACAGGTTTATTGCATCAGAGCTGGAGCAAAGCGGATGTAATCTTCTTCTGGAAGAAAGTATTGTGAAGATACATACTGCAGAAAAAAGCATTGAAACCCGCAGCGGTAAAATCCTCACCTATGATTACCTGGTTTCATCAATGCCGCTGTCGGCTGCCGCCGGGATGTCAGGGATTCCTTTTAACCAGCAACTTAACCACCGCGCGTTATGTAGTTTGTTTTATGAGATGCCTGCCGAGGTGATCAGCGATTGCTTTGTGTTGTTTAATTTCAGCGGAGAGGGTAGCTGGAAGCGAATTATTTTCCATTCAAATTACTATAATAAAATTCGTCAAGACAAGCGAAAACAACGGCATTATTTCGTTGTAGAGTCTATGCCGGGAGAGGAACAAGCAGATAATGCCACGGTGGCGATACAGCTTGATCAGGATTTCAGACGATCGCTGGCCCACACCAAATGGGGCGACCAGTTCAATTGCGCTTCACTGGTGGGACACCATATCACAAAAAATGCTTACCCGCTGCTGGATTTAAATTTCAAACGAACAGAAATAACAGCGTTTAAAGAACAAATGAAAGCGCTGGATATTTACCTGGTGGGAAGACAGGGAGAGTTTGACTACATTTCATCCAGCGATGCAGCCTGGGCGGCGGTGAAGGTGATTCAAAGTATGATGGAGCGGGAACATAGCTATACAACAGTAAGCTAAAAGCAAGCGCCCGAAGGGATCAGTCCTCCGGGCGCTTGCTTTTTTATTATATTCCCATTATTTCAATGCCCACTCCGGCCGCTCAAAGTGGCAGGTATAGCCATACGGGTGTTTCTGCAGATAATCCTGGTGTTCCTCTTCCGCGTTCCAGAAGTCTCCTGCAGGCACTACCTCGGTAACGATCTTCCCGGGCCATTTCCCCGATGCTGTCATTTCCTCAATTAATTTAATGGCGGTAGCCTGTTGTGTTTCGTCCAGGTAAAAAATAGCAGAGCGGTAGGAGGTACCCACATCATTTCCCTGCCTGTTCCGGGTGGTAGGATCATGGATCTGGAAGAAATACTCCAGCAGCTTCCTATATGATAATACAGCCGGATCAAACGTAATTTCAATGCCCTCCGCATGTGTGCCATGATGGCGATACGTGGCATTGGGAACATCCCCGCCCGTATATCCGACAACGGTAGTAAGCACTCCGGGCTGATGACGGATCAGTTCTTCCACACCCCAGAAACAACCTCCCGCAAGAATCGCTTTTTCAGTACTCATGTCTTTCTCTTTTATCTGATGAAGATAACCATACTTTATCTAAATATCCGCTGCGGTCCCTAAAAGCGAATGCTTACTGGTAAACTTTTACCCAGTCAACAATCATTTGTACCGGCAAGGTACCCGGATTTACTTTGCCTACCCAGTCGCCGGCCAGCTGTTGATCTATGAGCAGGTAGAAAGGCTGATCGTAAGGCCATTGGGACGGATCCACGCCCGTTACCCTTGGATAGGTAAATGTAGGTTTCCCATTGAGCAGGAATACGATTTTATCGGGATCCCAGCTGATGCCGAAGGTGTTGAAGGCAAGCGGATTTAATGCCGCCGTTCCATAATGCGGCGGATGGTCAGTGTGTTTAAGGTTGAGCGTGTAATAAGAGTGGGTGGTTTGATAGATGATGCTGTCGTAATTCAGATGTTCCATGATATCAATTTCCCCGTTCTTAGGGTAAGGCCCGTATTTATTGGTTTCCGCCAGCATCCACATAGCGGGCCAGGCTCCCTGTGCACACTCCAGTTTGGCGCGGATTTCAATTTTCCCGTACTGAAATGCGAATTTACCTTTGGTGTAAATGCCGCCTGTCAGGAAAGGCCTGGGATCTTTTAATGTATCGGGGTTATTGATCCCGCGCAGGTACAATTTGCCACTGTCGAGCCGGTAACATTGGTCATCAGTCGTCATATGTTTGCCCCAGGCTGCATTATTAGCTGGAATGCGGGTCCACTTGCCGGTATCGAGGTGGGGGCCGTCAAAATTATCCTGCCATACAAGCTTCCATTGCTTTTCCTGCCGCCCTGCATTCTGCGTATAGATGTATCCGTGTTTGCCACTCCTTGTGGTAACTTTACACGCCATCATGCTTACTGCTATGACCAGTAACAGGAGAATGTTTTTTTTCATTGTTTGCTGTTGAGGTACAAATATAATCGCTGAGGTGGATGTTGAGCCCGTGCTGTTTCAAGAGGCTTTATGAAAAAATGCCAGTATATTTTATTAAATAATTGATAATCAAATATTTTATTTTTTTAGAAAGAGGTGAATATTCACACATTTCCCTTTCTGATTATTTTTAAAAAAAATTAATTTCGTTTTTCTTAGCTTGTATCCCGTACAACCAAAATCGATTTTATATTCAAACGGATTGTTGATCTTTTCAATACTGAACCTTACATGAGTACAATAACAACTTTTCCGGCCTCATCAGAAGCGGTTGCTGCGGCCACCGGTGAGCGCGAGAAAACAACCCGGCTATACTCACTGGATGCCCTCCGTGGATTTGATATGTTCTGGATCATGGGGGGTGGCGGCATCTTCAACGAAATCGCAAAAGCAACCGGCACACCTTTCTGGGAAGCTATTTCGGTGCAGCTGGAGCATCCCGCCTGGAATGGATTCCATTTTTATGACCTCATTTTCCCGCTTTTCCTGTTTATGGCGGGTGTTTCCACGCCCTATTCGGTGGGTCGGGAACTGGAAAAAGGCAAAAGCCGCAGCATGCTCCTGGGGCGTGTTATAAGAAGAGGGTTGATGCTGGTGCTGCTGGGTGTTATTTACAATAACGGGCTACAGTTACAACCTGTTTCACAAATACGTTTCTGCAGCGTGTTGGGAAGAATTGGCCTGGCTTACATGTTTGCCAATATCATTTACCTGTATACAAAGGAACGGGCACAGATGATCTGGTTTGCGGGTATCCTGATCGTATATTGGTTGCTGTTAAAATTTACGGCGGCGCCCGGGTTTGCCCCCGGAGATCTGACCATGGAAGGAAATTTTGCTTCCTACCTGGATCGTTGTATTGTTCCGGGTAAATTGTACCTGGGTATTCACGATCCCGAAGGTGTGGCCTCTACCTTCCCGGCTATCAGCACGGCGATGCTGGGCATTTTGACCGGCAACTTATTGCGGAACAATCCCATGCCACCGATAAAAAAAGTAGGCTGGATGGCGTTAGCAGGCATTATTTTCCTGGTGCTGGCCCAACTATGGAACCTTGATTTTCCTATCAACAAAAATCTGTGGACCAGCTCCTTTGTGCTGCAGGTGGGTGGTATCAGCCTGTTGCTGCTTTCACTTTTTTACTATGTGATCGATATTGCGGGGTACAAAAAGTGGGCATTCTTCTTCCGGGTAATAGGCATGAATTCTATTCTCATTTACATCTCCGGTCATTTTATTGATTGGAGTTATACCAACAACGCATTTTTCAAATGGCTGGGGCAATTGATCGGAGATCCATATGGCGCCGTAGCGTTAGTCATCTCCTTTGTATTTGTAAAATGGTTGTTCCTGTATTTTATGTACAAGCACAAGGTATTCCTGAAAGTATAATGATGTAGATATTTACAAAGCCCGCAGGTAGTGTACTTGCGGGCTTTTTTGTTGGCGTTACCAAAACTACCAGGGGAGTTCTCCGCTGTCGTTAAAGAACCGGCCTGTTACGTCGCTATCTGTTAACATCGCCAGTTGCACAATGGCCTTAGCGCCTTCAGCAACGGTTTTTGTACCCTTGAACTGGTTAAGGTCGGTGGCGGTGTAACCTGGTGTAACGCTATTGACCATTATCCTGTGTTCACGCAATTCATTAGCCAGCATTACGGTAAAAGCATTCAACGCCGTTTTGGATGCGCCATATGCTGAATAATTATTCCAGTTGGGGCGCCTGTCGGCTGCCATATGCATGGTAAGTGACCCTACCTCACTCGATACATTGATGATGGCCGGTGCAGCCGATTTCTTTAACAGCGGCAACATTACCTGGGTGGTCTGAACAGCGCCAAAATAATTTGTCTCAAATAAACTGCGGATAATGTCCATGCTGCATACTGCCATATGCTGCGGTTGTTCGCCTGCAATGCCGGCATTGTTTATCAGTAAATCCAGGGAATCGATTTGATGTTCTAATTCCGTTTTTGCCCTCCTGATAGCATCTATATCAGTTACGTCAATTTGGATAGCCGCCACATTAGTGATACCGGAAGCTTTCAGTTGATCAGCTGCTTGTTGCCCGCTAATAATGTCCCTGCTGCCCAAATAAACAAAATTCCCCAATTGCGCCAGTTGCCTGGCTGTTTCAAAGCCAACGCCTTTGTTTGCGCCGGTGATCAGAACGGTTCTCATAAAATTGAATTTAAAATCCCGTTGCAAAGGTCACCCGGTTCCCGAAATTAGCTGTAGCCTTATTTCGCTAATTTGTAGCCAAATGTCTGGTGGAATCGTGAGCGGTGTCTTTTAAGACCGCCGTTTTGCGCAATAAGACTCATTTCCCTGGTGAGTTGTACTGATCATCCGTTACCTGTTCCATCCAGTCCACAGGCGAGCCATTCAACTTCTCCTGGATCGCAATATGGCTCATAGCGGTGGTTGCCATTGCTCCATGCCAATGTTTTTCGCCAGGTGGAAAAAATACAACATCGCCGGGGTGTACTTCCGTTTTAGCATCACCTTCCCGTTGCACCCAGCCGGCACCTGCGGTAATGATAAGCGTTTGGCCAAGAGGGTGGGTATGCCATGCGGTACGCGCGCCCGGTTCAAAAGTTACCAGCGCCATCGCCACACGGGAGGGCTCCGGTGGACTCATCAGGGGATCTATTCTTACCGTGCCGGTAAAATATTCTGCAGCCCCCTTGCCGGAGGGTTGTGAACCGCTGCGTATGATTTCCATAATATAAGATTGAAGTGTTTTATTACTGAAAGAACGGCTCAAATATGCTGTCTACCTGGAAACAGGTAAGCCCTGCCTCAATAAGCTGTTGTGCCGGCAGTTGCGCCTGTTGCCTATTTCAGTCGCGTATTTATCAGGTCAACCAACTGTTCTAATTCTTCCGCTGAATAACCCGTAGAGGAATAAATTACTTTGCCATTTTCATCTATGAGAAAATTTCTGGGAATATTCTGGGTGGCAAACAAGCTGAAAATCTTTCTTCCTTCGTCGGGCAGTATCGGGAAATCAAACCCTTTCTTTTCTTTGAAGGGTTTCAGTTTTTCCCATCCTTCTTCCCGGCCAAAAACAAAAAATGCAAAACGTGGATCGTTCTTATGCGGCGCCCAGATAAGTTTCTGTACTTCGGGCAGCTCTGCATTACAGGGCGGGCACCAGGTAGCAAACATATTCAGCAATACCAGCTTGCCTTTGTAGTCCGCAATGTTTACCGTTTTACCTTCCGTTAGCTCAAAGCTGAAAGAGGGAACGGTATCGCCGGTTTTGATATGCGTGAAATTATCCTGTGCATGGCCAACAAATACACCCAGCACAGCCCAAAAACAAACAAAGATTTTTTTCATGAATTGCAGTGTTAGATTTTAAAGATACGCTTTACGGGTAAATTTATCATGGCTGGAAATAGTAGCTGAAATTGAACGCTCACTGTATTGTAACCGAACATATTTTGTTATTTTCAATGTTCAAAATATTGCTTTCTATTTTTGGCTGTTTATGGCACATATTATGGCAGCTTTCAAAACCATGAAGACAACTATCTCCCGTTTACTTATCCTGTCATTGTTTTTTCTGCCGCTTCAACGGGTGCAGGCACAGCATTGTCCAACTCCCGGCAGAGCGAAGCTGTTGGCCGATTTTGACCTGTACAGGTCTATCCTGGAAAAGACGCATGCCGGTCTTTATAAGTATCATTCCAAAGAACAGATAGACAGCATTTTTGCCACCGGCAGAAAACAAATTACGGCCACCACCGATGTATGTGGTTTCTATCGCCAGCTGGCAGTTATCATGAGTTATATCGGGAGTTTGCATGATGATATTTCTCTACCTGATAAGCTGAGAAAGCAGTTGTTTGCAATGAAACGATATTTTCCTTACCCGGTAAAGCTGGCGGATGGAAAGTTGCTGATCAATATTGACGGGGAAAAGATGGCCGCAGGTACGGAAATACATTCCATCAACGGTGTTCCGGTACAACAAATCATTCCCGGTCTTTATAAATACTACACCACAGATGGCTTTAATATCAGCGGAAAAAGTGAAGGCATCAATGTATGGTTTCCCTGGTTTTACTTCCTGGAGTACGGCGCTGCCGCTAGTTTCCGGGTAAATGACAGCATTACCCTGCCGGCGGTTTCCATGCCGGAGTATGGAGCGCTATATAAAAAACGTCATTCCCTTCCACTCGATACCGCGATGGGGCGCAACTATAGTTTCCGATTAGTTGATAGTCTCCGGGCGGCCATACTAACAGTGCCAACTTTTGCACTGGGGAATGCGGAATCAGCGGAGCATGCGGCGTACAAAAAATTCCTGGCTAATTCATTTAGTACCCTGAAAGCAAAAAACATCCGCCATTTAATTGTGGACATCCGCGGTAACGGCGGTGGCACCGATCCCAATGATCTGCTCACCTTTTCCTACCTGGCGTACCAGCCATTTAAAGAAAATGCATCAGCCTTTACCTTGTTTCAGCGGGTGCCCTACCGGCTATATTGTACAGACGATACTGCGGATGTGCGGGACCTGGAAGAAAATTTAGAGGACGAACATGACCGGTTCGTAGAAGGCCGGTATTATCAAAACCCCGACTACTGCCGGTTCTGGCAACCGGATAGTTTAGCTTTCCGGGGAGATTTGTACCTGCTCGTTGACCCGGCGGTAGCATCGGCCGCTTCTTTATTTGCCGCTATGGTAAGAAGCGAGGGACATGCCCGGGTAATAGGAGCTGAAACGATGGGCGGCTATTACGGCCACACCGGCCATAACAGCCTGTCGTACCGGCTGCCGCAATCAGGTATCACTTTCAGCATTTCGGTGGTGGATCTCGAACAGTATGTACAGCCCAGGAAAGAAATATCACGGGGAGAAGGAATTTTACCGGATATAAGTATACACAACCATATCACGGACTTCCTCAATAATCATGATGCCGTAATGGACAGTGTGTTGCACCTGGTGGGGCAGCAACGGCTGGAAATGAAACAACGCCTGGGAAAGAAAGAACTGCTGGCCGACCTGATGTATTACAGGGACACACTGCCGGTAAAACATAAAAACCTGTTTAATAAAATCAGCAAAGCCGAATTTGAGCAGAAGGTAGCCGCTGTAGCCGGTAATATTGACTCGCTGAACGAGGAAAGCTTCATGATAGCGCTGTATAAACTAAATGTGTCGATCGGCGACGAGCATACCCGTATTGAACCCCGGTTTAAGCAGGGATTACCCATACAGTTCACCACCTTCAACGACGGCATTTTTGTGACCGGAATAGCTCCTCCGCAATCGGCTATGCTGTTGTGGAAGTTAATAGCGATTAACGGGCATCCCATCGATGAAATCAACCAGAGGTTCAGGGAGGTGTTCAAGGCGGATAATGCATCCTATTTTGAAATATATATGCAGCGCTACCTGGATAATCCTGTTTTTCTTAAAGGATTGGGTATCCTGAGTTCAGATGAAAATGCGGAATTTACCCTGCGGAGCGGCAACAACGAAACCCGCCGCGTAACGCTGTATGCAGCTGGCAGAGACAGCTTGCAACTGGTGTCGCCGTCCCAGTATACCACGTTGTTGCCCTATAAGCAGCCGGACAAAAATTATTGGTATGAATACGATCCCGAAAGAAAAACAATGTATTTCAACTTTGCTCATTGTATAGAGGACGAACGTCAGCCGTTTCCAGAGTTTAATAAAGAATTGTTTTCAAGCATTGACAGCCTCCATCCCGATAAGATCATTGTTGACCTGCGGTTTAATGACGGCGGTAATTCCGGTGTGCTCACACCTTTTATGGATAGTATTCAACAGAGCTATTTGAATAAAAAACGGCATCTTTATGTGCTCATCGGGAAACAAACTTTCTCTTCTGCCCTGATGAATGCAGTGCGGTTTAAAAGATATACCAAAGCTACCCTTGTAGGACAAATGACCAGCGGTAATATCAACCACTACGGAGAGGTGCGCGGCTTCCGGCTTCCGAACACGAAGATTGTGATCGGTTATTCCACCAGGTACTGGGAGAACTGGAAAGGTAAGAAGGGCGCCCTGATGCCCGATACGGAAATAAACTACAGCGCCATAAATTTTATTAATAACAAGGATGAAGCATTGGAATATATCTATCAACGGTAGAAATACCCGGATCTCCTTACCGGCTCCTGGTATTGTATATTAACTTTATTATCATTATCTTGGATCGATTGTTTCAAAACATTTTGTCAGCCATGGGGGAGCCTGTAGAGGAAGATTATAAAGCTACCACGTTGTTACCACAAGACGCTGCTGATCTTGAGCTGGTATTTAAAGAGTGCTATGCAGTTCTCCTGGCTTATGCCTGTAAGTTTGTATTGCGTGAAACCGCTGAGGACATAGTACAGGATGTTTTTGTACAGGTACACCGCAAAAGAACCTCTCTTCATATTAACGTTAGTATTAAAAGTTACCTTTTTCGCAGTATCCATAACAGCTGCCTGGATTATATCAAGCATCAGGTGGTGCATCAGCGCTACGTAAATGCAGCATTGCCCGCGCTTACGGAAGCGGAACTGGACCATTTTAATCCTGACGGTCCCCGGCAAAGCCTGCTGGAGCAGGACCATCTCGAGGCCAGCGTGTGGAGGGCCATAGAAGAATTACCCCCAAAATGCCGGGAAGTGGTGAAGCTCCGTTACCTGGAAGGGCTTAAAACCGGTGAAATCTCTGCTGCCATGGGTATTTCTTCCCGTACTGTAGAAACTCAATTATATAAGGCCATAAAACAGTTAAGGGGAATGGTCCGGAGAGTGAACTACCTGTTTTCTTTTATTTTATTGTAACCTGTAATCCCTGTTTCGCCCCATCTTTCTCTTTTCTGAAAAAAAAGTTAAAAATACTGTACGTAGAAATAACCTCCTTGTCGTCTAAATAAAAGACATGTCACCACAACCTAATACTAACGAATTGGATTATACGATTTTAATAAAGTTCATTGACGGACAGGCGAGCCCTGAAGAAACGGCGATGGTACTTGCATGGATAAAGGCTTCCCCCGGCAACCAGGCGCTGTATTTCCAGGTAAAAGACATTTTAGATCAACAGGTAGCCGCAAAGATCACTGCAGCGGATGCAGATCGAAGCTGGCAGCAGGTGCTTACACGCCTGCCAGCGGCCGATCATCGCCTGTTACCGGTGAAGCAGGGGGGCTGGCTGAAATATGCGGCGGCGGCACTGGTACTGATCCTCGCAGGAGGAGCAGGAGCCTATCTGCTCACGCACAATGACCCTCGGCCCGCAGCGCTGGTAACACTGGTGTCGAAAAAAGCATCGGTTCAAACCGTACTGCTGCCAGACAGTACCCGGATATGGGTAAAGCCGGGCGGATCGGTAAAAATGCGGGATGTAAAGGAGGAAGGTGAACGGGAAGTATGGCTGGAAGGCAGCGCGTATTTTGAAGTAGTAAAAAAGGCGGAGAAGCCGTTTATGGTACATGTACCTGACATGACGGTAACAGTACTGGGCACTTCTTTCACCATTAATGAAGATAAACAGCATACCGCAGTAATGGTAAACACAGGGTTGATTAAAGCAACCGCTTTTAACCGGGAATTATTGCTGCATCCGGGCGAAAGAGGAATGGTGGTCGATAGCCAGATACAGATGGATCACGTCAATCCCCAGCTATATGCGGCCTGGAAGGATGGAGATTATAAATTTGAGAATACATCGGTTAATGAAATAGCTGAGTTACTGCGCGCAAATTATGGGTATGAAGTAGAAATATTGCAACCGCAGAAATTCCGTGATACCCGGATTAGTGGACGGGTGTTGATAACAGATGAAAGAAGTTTATGTAAGGCATTGGGTGCTATGCTGGAAGCAGGCATCCGAAAAGAAGGTAACCGTATTATTATTCAACCAAAATAAGTATGATCAAAAGCGAGGTGTCACCAGGATACCGGTCAGGTAATTATTTAATCTGAATTTTCCTGTTATGAAAAGCCTACTTGTAGCGGCCCTGAGGGGTAGGTATGGTGGTTTTGTGTGCCCTGCCACGTGAAAAAATTATCTTGTAAACCAAACTAAATCAGGATTATCACATTCGTCAGCGAAGAGCTATTTCGTTGACCGAAACAAACAAATCTTTTGTAGCCATATTTTATTAACAGTGACAATTTATAACAATTATGAGGTGCAGCGCGGTTGTACCAGTATCATTTTAGTGAAGTAGTCTTTAACCAAATATGTAGTCTTTAACCAAATATGTAGTCTTTAACCAAAATTTTTCCGTTATGAAATTTGGATCTCTATGGCATTGCCTGAAGGGAGCGGCCGGCCTGTGCCTTGTACTGAGCGCCATCACTTCGCCCTTGCGTGCGCAGGATGCAATGGCCAGCATCCAGGAACAAAGCCACCAGGAGCGCGGTAGAAATAGTCCACCCGAAGCGGGTAGAACACAAATGATATCGCTGAAGGACGCCCTGGAAAAAATTTATACAAAGTATCAGCTCAGGATCGGATTAAATGAGAAGTACGCAAAAGACATTTACCTGTCAGACAAAGTACTAAAGATGGATGCTGAAAAAGTATTACCATTTTTGCAGAAAGCATTGCAGGGGCATAATCTTACATTAAATCCTATAGGACCATCACAATATGTGATTACTCCTGTTCCAACCCGGCCCGCACCCCCGGCCCCAAAACCGGCGGTAAAATTGAAAGTGTCGGGTATAGTGAAAGACAAACTGGGAGCTGCATTGATGGGCGTCACTGTAAAAATACAGGGAACGCCCACCGGCACCACCACCAATGAAAAGGGCTACTATGAACTCGACGTGGAGCCTACCGACGTGCTGGAGTTTTCCTACATCGGTTATCAATCTCAACAAATAACCGTCAGAAATAAAGTAGACATCAATGTGGAAATGCTGGCTAAAGAAGGCGGCCTGAATGAGGTAGTGGTAGTAGGATTTGGTGCACAGAAGAAAATCAGCCTGGTAGGGGCGCAGTCGACCATTAAACCCGAAGAACTGAAACTGCCGGTAAGGAGTCTTACCAACGCACTGGGCGGCCGCCTGGCAGGTATCGTAGCGGTACAAAGAAGCGGTGAGCCCGGCTATGATGGCTCAGATATATGGATACGTGGTATCTCTACTTTTGGCTCCAGCCCCCGTGGTCCGCTCATTATCGTAGACGGCGTTCCTGATCGTAGTATCAATGACCTCGATCCCGAAGATATCGCCAGTTTTACCGTACTGAAAGATGCCTCTGCCACAGCGGTATACGGTACCCGCGGCGCCAATGGCGTAATCCTGGTGAATACCAAATCCGGTAAACCGGGAAAGCCGCAAATCAATATGGAAGTAAACCAGGCCATCACAAAATTTACACAACTACCTAAGTTTGTAGATGCGCCCACTTTCATGAAATTATATAATGAAGGATTACAGATGAGAGGACGCACGCCTCTCTATTCAGACGAACGGATACAAAAACATGCTTCCGGTGAAGATCCGGATCTCTATCCCAATGTAGACTGGTTCGATGTGTTGTTTAATAAATGGGGCCAGAGCAGAAGAGCCAACCTCAATGTAAAGGGAGGCTCCGAATTTGCTACCTATTATATTTCTGCGGGTTATTATTCAGAAGTAGGTATGCTGAAACGCGATCATGTACAATCTTATAACTCAGATATTAAACTGGACAGGTATAATTTTACAACAAACGTAGATGCCAATATTACCAAAACAACCAAACTTGAATTAGGCGTAAACGGCTTTATCATTAACAGTAACTACCCTGGTATTGGTACCGGCTCACTCTTTGACCTGGCTACGCAGGTACCGCCCCATCTTATACCGCCACAGTATTCCAACGGGCAGTGGCCCAAAATACCAGGAGGCAGCTATCCCAGTCCTTATCGCAACCTTACACAATCCGGGTATGCAACGGAATACCGTAATACCATCCGTTCCAATATCAGGCTGCGGCAGAATTTTGATTTCATCCTGAAAGGGTTATCATTTACCAGCATGTTTGCCTTTGATGCTTATGGCTGGAACAATCTTAACAGGAAAAGGGAAGTACAAACCTATTACGCCAGCGGGCGCGATTCGGCAGGCAACCTGGTCACAAAAATTGTGGACCCCGGATCTAATGTATTGGGATTTGAAGTTGCAAGAGGTGGCAATCGCCGGTTTTATACTGAAACCGCGTTAAACTATGCCAACAAATTTGGCGATCACGATGTATCCGGATTACTGTTGTACAACCAGTCAGATTATATCGACGCTGATGCCGGTACCCTGATATCCTCTATCCCTTATCGTATCAGGGGCTTGAGCGGAAGGGCCACCTATGGCTATAAAAACCGATACTTTGCAGAAGTCAATTTCGGTTATAACGGTTCTGAAAACTTTACCCCAAATAAACGCTACGGTTTATTCCCTTCCTATGGCGTTGGCTGGGTAGTATCCAATGAAGGTTTCTTTGCGCCGCTGAGCAACGCCATCAGCTATTTAAAACTCCGCTATACCTATGGTTTATCCGGAAACAGTAATACCGGGTCAAGGTTCCTGTTTCTTACCAGGATAAAGAGCGATGGCGGTTTGGGTTATACTTTTGGCGTACCGGGTAATACTACCGGCTATGGCGGATTACAGGAAGATCAGATCGGATCTGAAGTGAGCTGGGAAACGGGTAAGCGTCAGAACCTGGGTATCGAAATAAAGGCATTGCACGATGATTTATCATTGATCGTAGAGTTATTTAAAGAACGCAGAACGGGTATCCTGCTGAGGCAATATGATATCCCTTATGCTTCCGGTTATACTACCGATAATATCCCTTACAGGAATATAGGTATTACAGAGAATAAAGGAATTGATGTAACCCTTGATTATAACAAATCATTTTCCCAACAGTTTTGGGTGGGCTTCAGAGGAAACTTCAACTTCAATATTAATGAAGATGTGTATGATGGCTTACCACCTTGGCAATATCCCTGGCTGAACCGTACCGGTCATCCTATAGATCAGCGCTTCGGTTATGTAGCCCTGGGCCTGTTCTCCGATTCTTCCGAGATCATGAAATCACCCAAACAGGCAGGGGATGTACGTCCCGGAGATATCAAGTATAAAGATCTGAACGGAGATGGACTCATTAACAGTTATGATCAGCAGGCCATAGGATATGGCTCCGTACCACGTATTGTATATGGTCTCAACTTCAGTGTTGGTGTGAAAGGTTTTGACCTGAGCCTGTTCTTCCAGGGTGTAGCGATGGTTGATTTTATGTATAGCGGTGGGCATGCCACCAATCCATTTTACGAGGGACCTACCATTGGTAACCTATATACTGTAGCAACAGACCGGTGGACACCGGACAACCCCAACAGCCGGCCTTTCTATCCTCGAATGTCGACCCGGCAGGATGTTACCACCAATTATTACGGAAGCACCTGGTGGCTAAAACGAGCCGACTATATCAGGTTGAAAAGTGCGGAGCTGGGCTATACTTTTGGTAACAACAGGTTACAGCGTTTCGGACTGAAAAGTGTACGCACCTACATCAACGGAACCAACCTGTTCACCATTTCTCCCTGGAAAATATGGGACCCGGAACTGGGCGATGGCAGGGGCACTGCTTATCCTAACACTACTTCATTCAATTTTGGTATCCGCGCCAACTTCAAATAAAACTGAATCATTATGAAGCAATATATCTTCAAAAAAAATATCCTGTTACTCCTGCTGTTATTGTCGGCAGCAGGCTGTAAGAAAGGATTTCTCAATACAGTACCGGATAATATCACTACGCTGAAAGATGTATTTACCAACAGGGCCATGACAGAACAATGGCTGGCGCGTATTTACAATCCCATGCCCGATATGTGGAATCAGCCTTACAGCATTCCCTGGACCGGACAGTGCGATGAAGCTGACTATGCCTGGGTACAACCCGGTATCAACTCAGGAGCTATTACGGCAGACAATGCGAGTCCTTCGTATTGGAACGGTTATTACCAGACCATCCGGCAGGCTGCCATCTTCCTGAAAAATGCTGACCAGAACAAAGAAATAACCACCCAACCCGGTGGTGAGCAGTTGCTGAAACAATATAAAGCAGAAGCGCGCTTCCTGAGAGCCTACTATTACTGGCTGCTGATGCGCCAGTACGGTCCCGTGGTATTAATGGGAGAAGATCCAAAAGATCCGGAAGACGATTTCCAGATACCAAGAAGTTCATGGGACGATTGCGTAAATTATGTACTGTCTGAAATGGACAAAGCCATGCCAGATGTACCTGTACAGCACATGAACCCGGTAGATCCTACTCAGCCGGACGTTACGCAAACAGGTCGTATCACCAAACCTATTATCCTGGCAGTAAAATCGCAGATACTATTGTATAGTGCCAGTCCTCTGTTCAACGGTAATACCGACATGAGCAACTTTAAGAATATGGATGGTGGTACTTTGTTTAATCCATCTTTCGACAAGGAAAAATGGAAGAAGGCAGCAGATGCAGCCAAAGCGGTAATAGATCTTAACAGGTGGCAATTATACACAGTGGCCGATGCAGACCCATTTCGCGCCGCATTTCTTTCCTGCCGCAATTTATTTTTTGATGGCTGGCAAACAGAAGCCATCTGGATCCGTACCAGTTCAGACCATGTGGGTAACTGGGAGCGGCACTGCTCTCCAAGATGCTCCAATGGCGCCGGCTGGAACGGTATAGCTGTTACCCAGGAAATGGTGGATGTATTCCGTACGGCAAATGGTAAGGCCATTACGGATGCCAGCAGCGGGTATACGGAAACCGGCTTTACGGATGTAGCCACCCCTTATTATGTAAGCGGCACCTCCAATATGTATAATGGAAGAGAGCCCAGGTTTTATGTAGATGTAACCTTTAATGGATCTGTGATTCCGGTTGTTCCGGAAAACGGGCAAACCAGGGTGGAGTTTTTCTTTACCGGTAATTCCGGCAAGAATGGCGCCCCGCGCGACTGGCCCAGCACAGGTTATACAGCCCGTAAAAATATTCACCCCAATACTGATTTCAGGAGCGGCAGAAGTTTTTCCCGTCCGGCAATGATGATCCGCCTGGGTGAAATTTACCTGAACTATGCAGAAGCATTGAATGAATACGATCCCGGAAATCCTGACATTTTAAAATACTTAAACAAAATCCGTAACAGGGGAGGACTCGCCGATCTGGTGGCGGGCGCCGGCCAGGCGGAAATGCGCCGGCAAATTCGCCTCGAACGTCAGATAGAGCTGATGTATGAAGGCCATCGCTATTGGGATGTTCGTCGCTGGAAAGTGGCGAATACACCGGAACAGCACCAGGGTGGGCAATTCCATGGGATGAATATTGAAAAAGGATCTTCTTTGTCTGATCCGGAATTCCATAAAAGGATAGTATCCTTTACCAGGGCACAGTGGGATAATAAGTTTTATTTTTATCCTGTTCCGCAAAGTGAAATTGACCGGAATAAGAAACTGGTTCAGGCGCCCGGGTATTAACAGCTATTTTTATTGAAATAAACTACAGGAGGATGTCTCAATTATTTTTGAGACGTCCTCTTCTTGCTTTATATACCCAACCAATTGCTAACATCTTATCGCGACCCAGGTGGACCACCCCGTCATTTTTAGAAATCGACAGGTCCTCATTGCCCCCGGTTATTAAACTAGATTAACTCCAATTCTTAATATAGGTTATTGGCGATAGTTATTTAAAGAATGAGTTTTGCATCGTCATTCTGTATCATCGGCAGAAATGATCCGGACTATATGCCGGCTTATTACTTATGCGTTGGACAAAGAAACATGCTGAATTATTAACTATCAATTAAACTCAAAAAACATGAACAAGATCACTGTTAAAGACGGTACTGAAATTTATTACAAAGATTGGGGAACCGGTCAACCGCTGGTTTTCCATCACGGCTGGCCACTATCCAGTGATGATTGGGATGCCCAGATGATTTTTTTCCTGAACCAGGGATTCAGGGTGATCGCTTTCGATCGCAGAGGTCATGGACGGTCCAGCCAAACAGCTGTTGGTCATGATATGGATACCTATGCATCAGACGTAGCCGAGCTGGTGAAAGCGCTTGATTTAAAAAATGCGGTGCATATTGGCCATTCAACAGGTGGAGGAGAAGTTATTCGTTATGTGGCAAAACATGGAAAGGGCCGGGTGGCTAAAGCCGTGTTAGTGAGTGCCGTTACCCCTATCATGGTGCAGAACGAAAACAACCCCGATGGTATTCCAATGTCTGTATTTGATGAAATACGTGCTAATACAGCCACCAGCCGCCAACAGTATTTCCAGGATTTTACCATTCCATTCTATGGTTACAACCGGGAAGGTGCCAGAAAATCACAAGGTATTATGGACAATTGGTGGCGTCAGGGAATGATGGGAGCCATCAAAGCACATTATGACTGTATTAAGGCATTCTCAGAAACAGATTTTACGGAAGATCTTAAAAGCGTTGATATTCCTGTATTGGTGATGCATGGGGAAGATGATCAGATTGTCCCCATCGCTACTACCGGCGTAAAGGCTGCCCAGCTTCTGAAGAATGGCCGTTTGATTTCCTATCCCGGTTTCCCGCACGGAATGCCCACTACCGAGGCAGCTACCATCAATGCGGACCTGCTGGCCTTTATTAAAGAATAGTAATTTGAGTGATCGTTTGCAACCAATGGCCTGGAGTAACTCCTGGCCATTGGTTTTTTGGAAGATACCCCGAAATCTTAATATAGATTAACCCGGTTTCTTAACCTGGTTCATAGGCAAATGGGGGCATATAACGGAACTTTGTTTTATAAATATAAAGTCGATGGCACAGTATATTTTTCATAAAGCAGACACCCGCGGATATGATCATCATGACTGGCTGACCAGCCGGAAAACATTCAGTTTTGGCGATTATTACAATCCCAGGAGAATGGGTTTTGGTGTGCTGCGGGTACTGAATGATGACATATTGCCCGGTGGTAAAGGATTTGGGCTACACCCACATGATAATATGGAAATTATTAGTATTCCGTTAAAAGGAAGCCTCAAACATGAGGATTCGGCAGGTAACAAGGCAATAGCGGCAGCGGGAACCATCCAGGTAATGCACGCCGGTAGTGGCCTGTTTCATAGTGAATACAATAACAGCAGTGATGAGGTCGCCGAATTCCTCCAGATTTGGGTCTATCCCGAAGACCTGAATACGCCGCCGCGATATACGCTGGAACAACTGCCTCATCATGAAGGAAGAAACCAGCTGCATACTTTTTTGGGGCCTGACAATCCCAATGGTATATATGTCCGCAGAGATGTATGGTTCAGCATCGGATATTTTGATCATGATATTTCATTTACGTATCCGGTATACCAGCGAGGCAATGGCGTGTATGCTTTCGTAATAGATGGCCGTTTCTCCATCGATGGCAAAGAGCTTTCCGCAAGGGATGGACTGGGCATATCGGATGCGGATAGCATTGAAGTGAAAGTGCTGAGTAACGATGCCCGCCTGTTGATAATGGAGGTACCCATGATCACTAACCCGCAATAATTTATTGCTATGGACAATCATATAAAACTACTCGCTGTCGGATACGATCCTGCTATCATGCAGGTGGTAGCGCGACTGCTAAATAGCCATACCGGCTGGACTGGTGTTATAGCACTCACGAGGGAAGATGGGCTGGAAAAATTACACAACGAAAACTACGATGCCCTGTTGCTTTGTGTGGGTGTAAGCGCCGGCGATGAAAAAGAATTTCGCCGGGCAGTCGATACACATCATTTACCCACCATCATTATAAGACATTACGGCGGCGGCAGCGGACTGCTGGAAAATGAACTGCGCGCTGCACTTGATCATCAACAATAAGTTTAAAACTATGGACAAACAAATACTGGGCCTTCATCATATTACCGCTATTGCAGGTGATGCCCAACGCAACTATGATTTTTATACTGGTGTACTTGGACTCAGGATGGTGAAGAAGACCGTTAACTTTGATGATCCGCACACCTATCACTTCTACTATGGTGATGAGCATGGTACCCCAGGCACTATACTTACTTTCTTTCCGTGGGGAAATATTACTCCCGGGCGTGCAGGAACAGGCATGGCAACCGAAATTACCTATGCGGTACCGGAAGGTAGCCTGGATGCATGGAAAGAACGGTTGTCCCGCTTTAAAGTACCTTTCTCCGACATAACGGAACGCTTCGGTGAAACATATCTTGCTTTCACAGATCCTGATGGTCTTAACATCAACCTGGTGGTGCCCAAAACACCAGACACCAGGACGCCCTGGCAAACAGGCGGGGTAAAGGCAGATATAGCAACACGAGGTTTCCATAGTACCACCTTGTCTCTGAAGGAAATTGATGCCACGGCCGGCGTGTTAACGGATATATTCGGTTATCGTCTGCTGGCTCAGGAAGGAAACCGTTACCGCTTTATCACTGACACTGTAGCGCAGGCGGGTATCATCGATTTGCTGGCATTGCCGGATGGACAACGTGGTTTAAGTGGCGCAGGCGTCAATCACCATGTGGCTTTCAGGGTGGCCAACGATACTGTTCAGATGGAATATCATGAAAAGGTGTTAAGCAAGGGGCTGCAAATAACACCACAAATTGACAGGGATTATTTCTTGTCGTTATATTTCAGAGAACCGGGTGGTGTATTATTTGAAATCGCGACAGACAATCCCGGCTTTACGGTAGATGAGCCGCTTGATAAACTGGGCGCCAGTCTCAAACTTCCCAGACAGTATGAGTCGGCCAGGGGCGAGATTGAAAAAGTATTACCGGTATTAAAATAATTCTGAAATGCATAAAGAAAATATCATCGCGGCCGGAAAGCCAGTGGCAGAAGCTTCAAAGGCATTGATAATGCTACATGGCAGAGGCGCATCGGCAGAAGATATTCTGTCGCTGGCTCAATGGTTTCCTATCAGCGACTATGCGCTGTTGGCGCCGCAGGCGACCAACCATACCTGGTATCCGCAGTCGTTCCTTGCCCCGCCGGCAGCGAATGAGCCTTGGCTTTCTTCTGCACTGAGCCTTCTGAGAAACATGACAGACGGGCTTCAGCGCCAGGGCATTGCACGGGAGCATATTTACTTCCTCGGCTTTTCCCAGGGCGCCTGTCTTATGCTTGAATTCATTGCGAGAAATGCGGTTAGATATGGAGGCGCCATTGCTTTCACGGGTGGGTTGATTGGCGATCGGATATATCCTGAAAGCTACAACGGAACGTTCGATGGCATGCCTGTCTACATAGGAAGTTCCAATCCCGATTTTCATGTGCCCGTGCAACGGGTACATGAATCCACCGCCATTTTACAAAAGATGGGCGCGCGGGTAACGGAAAAGATCTATGATAATATGGGACATACAATCATAGAAGATGAGATCAGGCAGGCCAGGGAACTAATATTTAGCTAGCTGTTATTTCTTTTGTGCATGGAGCTTCTCACTTTGCTCAAAAACTCCGGCGATACTCCCAGGTAACGGGCTATCTGGTTCTGTGGTACACGTTGTACTACCTGGGGGTATTTCTCGAGGAAGGCAAGGTACCGCTGTTCTGCTGTTTGTGAAACAAGGCTGTGAAAACGTTTCTGCAGCGCAAAGAGCGACCGCTGTATCAGCAACCGGAACAAGGTCTCAAACTTGGGTATTTTTTCGTAAAGTGTTGCTTTGCTTTTATGATCAATCACCAGCAGTTCACAATCTTCCAGCGATTCGATGAACATATTGGAAGGTGTTTGCGTGGTAAAACTGTATGGATCGCTTACCCACCAATCTTCTACGGCAAAGGAAAGTATTGTTTCCGTGCCATCATCGCTCAGGTAATAAGTGCGGATGCAACCTTTGACGATATACGCTTCAAAGTCGCAGATGTCGCCATCCTGTAAAAGATAAGTGCGTTTTCTCACCCGCCTGAATTTGAGCAGGGAATGAAATAACTCCCGCTCTTCCGGTGTCAGCGATATGATAAGGTCCACGAATCGATCAATTTGTTCAAACATAGTCTATTAAAGATAGGTTATTAGTACTTGGGCGCTTCGCCGTTTCCCGGTAAATATGCGATACCCTATTTTCAAACTATATACCTGAATATAACTTATTGATTATCAATTATAAATACGGCCTTTGTAAAAGCTGATTTTTACGATATATCGTAATTTTATGAAAGCTTTTGTATTATTGTATAATGAATACAGACAAAGGCGCAAAAAAAGATGAATTTGAAACCCTGCTTTGTTTTTCCAAAGCAATAGGTGCTGCCCGGCAACGCTCCGATCTTTGGGAAATCGTCAATGAACAATTGCTGGAAAATATCGGTGCCAGCTATTATACGCTTTGCCTGATCAATGAAGATGCAGTCACTCATTCGCCATTCCTGTACAGTCCCAAAAATAAAATAAGAACCGTTACCGGTGAAAGCCCGGTGATGCATCTGCAACACCCCATTCATGACGGGATATTTGACAAGGCTATTGAGGAGGAAGAGCCGGTAGTGTTCAATATGCAAAACCTGGTGCGCCGGAAAGGAATTCCGGTCTTTATCATACATTGGTACAACGCGGGCGTGAAGGAGATCATGCTGGTCAGGGTTTGTAACGGCAAGGAACCCAAAGGGGTCCTGTATCTTTATGCGCTGAAGGCGGGCGTTTTTCTAAAGAGCCGGTTCAGTTTTTTCAAAGGTATTGCTGATCAATTGGGAACAGGAATATCCAATATACTCGCCAACGAAAAAGTTGAACGGCAACTGGAAGAAATCCGGAAGTACAAGACCCGGTTGGAGCAGGAGAACAATTACCTGAAAGAAGAGCAAAAGAAGGATAAGCAACTTACGGGCAAGGCTATTGGAAAATCTGCAGCGATGAGGAAAGTATACGACCTTGTTTCAAAGGTTGCGTCTTCTGATACTACGGTATTAATCCTGGGAGAAACAGGCACCGGAAAGGAACTGATTGCTCACCTGGTGCATGACACTTCTCCACGGCGCGATAAACTCATGATCAAGGTAAACTGTGCTGCCATTCCGGCCAACCTGTTGGAAAGCGAATTGTTTGGCCATGAGAAAGGCAGTTACACAGGAGCGCTGGAGAAAAGGATCGGCAAATTTGAACTGGCCAATAACAGCACGCTCTTCCTGGATGAGATCGGCGAGCTGCCGGTGGAAATGCAGGCCAAATTATTGAGGGCATTGCAAGAAAAGGAGATTGAAAGAATTGGTGGAAAATCGGTAATAAAAGTGAATGTGCGCATCATAGCCGCTACTAACAAAAACCTGGAAGCGGAAATTGTGGCCGGCCGTTTCCGGAGTGACCTGTACTATCGTCTGTGTGTATTTCCAATTCCCTTGCCGCCACTTCGGGAACGCACGGAGGATATACCGGACCTGGTTTCCTTTTTTATCGAAAAATATGCCGTCAGCAGCGGCAGAAAGATAACTGGCATTACGTCTAACGCACTCGGGAAACTAAATACATATTCCTGGCCGGGGAACATCCGGGAGTTGGAGCATTTGATCGAAAGAACCGTGTTGCTTACATCTGCAGGCATCATCACAGATGTTAGCCTGCCTGCCAGGAATAAAATATTGTTCGCCTCACAGCACCCTGACACACAGGTACGCCCATTGGCAGACGTAGAAAGGGAACATATCCTGAAAATGGTGAGATTGTCCAAAGGAAAGATATCCGGACCTAATGGCGCAGCGGCCAAATTACAGCTGCCTTCTACCACCCTGATCTCAAAAATGCAGAAACTGGGTATCAGAAAGGAACATTTTATTGATGCGGGGAAAGAGCAGGATTAAGGCCTGTCCATTAGGCTGGCAGACAAGTCCAGCTTGCGGGAAGTAAATGCCCAATAGGCCCAGAGTGCGGCGCATAATATTAATGCGCCACCCGGCCAGTAAAAGGACAGCAAAAATGCTGACAGGTGTACTGGTATGCCATACAGGTAATTGCTACTGATTTTTTTAATAGCTGCACTGCTGATTTCCGGTCGTAGCAGCACTCTGTCCCGGCTGGCAATACCCCATAATAAATTAAAGGCAAGGTTGATTAATACAAACAGGCCCGTGTAAACAGCTACCGCAATCGTTGCGGACGGCGTGTCATAATATCTGGCCAGTAAAGCAGTGGGATAGGAGATACACGTGGCCAGAAATAGAATGAGTCCATTGGCAAACATCAGCTTAGTGTTGCGACGGTAGATCTGCTTAAACATCTTGTGATGGTTGACCCACATAATAAAAATACTGAAAAAAGACAGGCTAAACGCGAGGAAGGATGGCCATTGCGCCAACAGACTGCTCATCAGTGTTTGCCGGTTATTATTACTTTCATCATCAGGAATGTGGAGTTCTAATACTAACAGGGTAATGGCAATCGCAAATACGGCATCGCTGAATCCTTCTATTCTCGCTGTTTCTTTTTCCATTTAATCGATTATTTAAAGGTGGTTTTTATACCAAGTTTTTTCATTTTTGAATACAGTGTTTGTGCGGATATTTTTAGAATATCTGCAGCGCCCATACTTCCTGACACCCGGCCATTACAGGCTTTCAATACTTTCATAATATGCCCTCTTTCCATTTCTTCCATTGTTTCCAGCTTTTCTGCTGTTTGCATGAGCGGCAGTTGGGTAGCGGGGATTTCTATCGTATTGATTTGCTCGCCGGCAGCCAGGATAAACTGTCGTTCTAACACGTGTTCCAGCTCCCGGATATTGCCCGGCCAGTCGTACTGTCGGAGCGTTTGCCATGCTGTATCGCTGAGCCCGGGCATTTTTTTTCCGGCCTTGTCTGAGAATTTTTTAAGGAAATAAAGCACCAGTGGGTGGATATCTTCTTTATGTTCGCGCAACGGTGGCAACGGAATAGGAAATACATTGAGCCGGTAATATAGATCAAGCCGGAATTTACCTTCAGCAACTTCTCTCTCCAGGTTCCTGTTGGTAGCTGCAATCACACGTACGTCTACTTTAGTCAGTGGCCCGCCCCCCAATTTTTCTATCTCTCTTTCCTGGAGCGTACGAAGCAACTTTACCTGGGCGTCCAGGGGAAGTTCCCCGATTTCGTCCAGGAAAAGTGTGCCGCCATGCGCTTGTTCAAATTTACCGGTACGTTTTTGAACAGCACCTGTGAAGGCGCCCTTTTCATGGCCGAACAGTTCTGATTCCAATAACGTAACGGGTAGCGCGGCACAGTTGACGATGATAAAAGGTTTGTTTTTCCTGAGTGAATTTTTATGAATAGCATGCGCGAAACGTTCTTTGCCGGTACCGCTTTCGCCAAGCAGCAATACAGAGGTATTGGTGGCAGCCACTATTCTTGCCTGGTCCAGCACTTTTTTCATGGTGTTGCCAGCGCCGATGATGTCCGGATCAAATGTTGTTTCCACAGGCGTGGAAAAGGCTTCCCTGATCATGCCTGTTTCAATGCCGTAGCGGTAGCGGGCAATGTCCAGCATCACGAAAAGATCGCGCTCACGGAATGGTTTTACTAAAAAGCCATAAGGCTGGGTAGCTTTGGCGGCTTCCAGTGTTTGTTGGTTGGTATTGGCAGAAATGTAAAGAAAGGGTATTTGAAGCTGCAACAGTTCTTTTGCCAGTTCGATGCCGTTGGTCGGCGTTTTCAGGATGATGTCCAGCAATACCCAATCGGGCCTTTTCTCCGCAATCAGTACCCTGGCCTGCTCTACGGAAACTGCGATGCCACAAACATCATAGCCGCCTTTCATCAACATCATTCTCAGATCATTGCCTACAATGAACTCATCTTCTACGATCAGTATTTTTTCTTTGTCAGCCATATTTTTAGTTTACGGGGTTGATTGATCTTGCTAAAAACAGCACCTGTGTAGAGACGCCTGCGGGGCCGTTTTTTATACTGAATGATCCTTCCAGTTGCTCTGCCAGCCCTTTCATGAGGCTCATCCCCAGCGATCGTGATTCTTCCGGAACAAAGTTGTCCGGTAGTCCAACACCATTATCCGAGATGGTAAGTGAGCAGTATTGTGCTTCATCCTTTTTGCAGGTGATCACTACAGCGCCATTCCGGCCGCCGGGAAAGGCGTATTTGATGGCATTGCTTACGACCTCATTCAATATCAATCCGAGCGGAACGGCCTGTACTACATCCAGCAGCATGACATCGCTGTTGATGGAGAAAGATATCCTGGAGCCGGTATCGAAGCTTTCCTGCATAAAACCGGCCAGCTCGCGGATATACCAGTTCATATCGATGGCGCCGAGGTTGTCTGTATGATACAACCGCTGATGGATCAGCGACATCGCATACATGCGGTGCTGGCTGTTTTTGATAGCGGCAATAGCGTCGACGTTGTCAAGGTACAGCGACTGGGTATTCAGCAGACTGATAATGATCTGAAGATTATTTTTTACGCGGTGATGTATTTCTTTCAGCAGCCATTCTTTTTCATCCACCAGTTTCTTTAGCAGTTCATTTTGTGTATTGATGGCTTCCTGCTGTTTTTCCAGCCGGAAGGTGATTTTTTTCTTCAACCGGTACCTGTTGTACAACAGCGCCAGGATAAGCAACAACATGCAGATACCTCCCATGACCACCTTACGGAATACTCTTCCTTTTTGTAAGGACACTTCCTGCAAGGCACTTTTCTGGGTCAGCAACTGAATGTCTTTATCTTTTCTTTCAGTCTCGAATTGCAACCGGAGCACGTCCAGTTGCTTGCTTTGGTTGGTGCTGGTAACGGAGTCGGATAGTTGTTTAAAACGCTGAAAGTGAATGATAGCGGCAGAAAGATTGCCGATTGCGGAGTCGTTACGGAAAGTAAGGTATTCTCCTTCGGTCTGCCGCACCAGTCCCGCGGGTATTGTTTTCATGCCTTCCTGATAGTCTTTGATGTATTGCGCTGCCTCGTTAAAACGGCCTGTTTCCTGCAAATAGAGGGCTACAGCCAGGCGTGCCGCCTGAACAACTCCTTTGTCGGCACTTCCTTTTTGAACGAAGGCTTTTAATTGCTCGTAATGAGGGGCAGCTTTACGCAACAGGTGAAGCGCAGCATAATCTTTCAGAAAGCTCACCTGGGTCTGTACGATTTCAATTTCGTCGGGGGAGGGGCCCAGGCTTTCGGCGACCTGTAAGGTATCCAGGCTTCTGCTATATTCACCATTACGCCGTAAAGCATCAGATATATTTAGCAGCATGGTTCTGGCGGTGCCTGTATCGTGGAGGTACCTGGCATGGGCAAGCGCTTTATCAAAATAATTCAACGCCTGATCATAGGAGTGCACACTGTAATAGTTCAATCCTACGCGGTTGTAAATGGTAGACATCAGTGATCCCTGTTCGTTCACCTTTTCCGCAGTTTCCACTGCCAGCAGGTTGTAACGAAGGGATTGCACAAAGTTGTTGGACCCATGATAAACTTCTCCCAAAATAGAATACAGGCCCTGTAATCTTTGGTATCCTTTCTTTTGATATATGAGCAGGGCTTCTCCGAGTACTTCCTGCGCACGGATATAATCTCCTTTTACCTGCAGGAGGTCTCCTATAAACTCTTTTAGCTTAGCTGCGGACAGTTCATCCCCGTTTTTCAGGTAGATATCTGCTCCCTGTTGATACAGCTCGATTTTATGCGGAAGGTCACTGGCGCTGTTGGAATAAGTGCCTCCCAGTTCAAGAATGGCTTCCGCTTTTTCTCTTATTGTACCATATTGGGTGAGTAATTGCAAGGCTTCCTCACTGCTCGCCCTTCCCTGGTCTGCATGTCCTGATTCCCGGAAGGCCTTGGCCCGCAGCAATTTGCTCAGGCCAAGACCCCGTGTGTAACTAATTTGCCGGCTTCTGGCTTCCATTTGATCTGCCATACGAAAGGCCATGTTCATGTCTTCTCCAAGGGATTCCGGTTTATCCAGGAATGCCTGGCCTACGCGCAACATCCGGGCAATGGTGGCAGTATCCGCCCGGCCATTCCGGAGCAGCTCATTCGCTTTTTCAATGTCAACGTCCGACTGGGCCTGGATATATACCGGTAGCAGCAGACATATGAATAACATCTTCCACCGGGAATTGATCATGAATTGTGGCATAGGTTTATCCCTCCGATTTTTGCGCGGACGCTTCGCCCTGCAGGTAGCATACTACGATGGCCACACCGGGTATCATCATGGCGCTTAGCCCTACCCAACGGGAAAGGATGGCGCCAAGGATACAGCCGGCCAGGAAACCGCCGATGGTGACAGCCTGTTTTTGCAGGCCGGACAAAGAGAGCTCATTCCCGGAAATGCCTTTCCGTATGATATTTCCCAGGTCAAGTGCAGCCTGTGTAACATTGCCGGTCATCATGGTGGTAGGGCCGTGCGTTTCTTTGGCAAAAAGTTTTCCGAATGCATTTTGCAAGCCCATTCCCAGCACTGTCGCCATCACAATGACGTATGTCACCAGCTTGTCTTCCCATATGGTTAAAAGAGGCAGCAGGGACGCTGCTAATCCGCAAACCAGCAAAATTAGGCCTTCTATCAGCAAAATCCGGTATTTTTTGAGAGATTTTTCAGCCAGCCAGCCACCAATCATGACCGCGATGACAAATACCGGGAAGGTGATCAGCTTAATCCATGCGGCAGCACTGGTATTTCCAGCTGATACCTGTGCAGCAAACACAATGAAGTTGCCGGTAACATGGGCGGAGAAAATGGAATCACCGGATATAAACGTGGCGGTATCACAATAACCCGCCACCCATGCCAGTAGAAAGGTGACCCAGTTGATACTATGTTTTTGTTCTATCATACCGGTTATTTGTTTAGATAATAATTTATTCCAGATGTGCTCTCAGCATCCAGGCCATTTTTTCATGCGTTTCCATCAGCCCCGTGATATAATCACTGCTGCCCGCATCATGGAGCGCAGTGGCATAATCATTAATGTTTTCCCGCAGGTGTATAAGTATACTTTCATGGTCATGCAGCAGCTCTTTAATAAACCCGATGCCATCGTTTTTTTCCCTGGTCATTTCTGTGAGATGAGTAAGGGCCAAGAATTCTTTTAGCGTAGCCGGTGGAAAGTGACCAAGGGTGCGGATTCGTTCAGCCACGTCATCTATGATCTCTTCCAGTTGCTGGTACTGACTTTCAAAAAACAGGTGTTTGTTATGAAAATCAGGCCCGGTTACACACCAGTGGGCTTTGCGTGTTTTGGTATACAAAATAAATTCATCTGCCAGTATTTTGCCGAGTGAGTGGGATACGGCAGCGAGATGTTCTTGCTTAATTCCAATGTTGACTTGCATGTTGAAAATTTAGAAAAGTTGATATAAGAATTGTACGTCGATAGAATAGCGGCCGGGTCCCAGCACCAGCAACAACAAAAGTGACAGGGTGTACATATAGGGTACATCCCGCACTTCCGGACTGTCTTTCCTGTGTACGATAAAATAGCCGATTGCTGTTACACCGATGGTAGGCAAAACGGCGAGCCTGGTGGCCAGGCCCATGGCTACGAGGAACGGGACAACGGTGTCGGAAAAGGTGGCTACCAGCCCGTTCAGGCGATCCGGCAGGTGCAGTGGATTGGGAACATGTTCCAGCTGACCATTTTCCAGGCGGAATTTTTTCATGCCATGTACCCGGAACAATTCAATGGCGAGCAACACACGGAAAGCCAGCAACGCGTAGTTGTTGATAGTGCTTCCGGCATCTGAATACAGTATATGGCTGATGATTTCGTTCATAAAAGAAAGTTTAGAAAGCAAAACAGGAACAACCGAATACGCCCCAGAATGCACTGTAATTATTAACAGGAATGTTGCTTAGCCTCGCGGTATTGTGCTCATGTCCATGAACATTACAGCTGCCACTACAGCAGTGTACCTGGTTGGTAACAGCGGCTGTTGTTTGTGCAACGCCACTTTTGGCGGCAGTATAATAACCGCCGAACTGCTTCACTGGCGACCAGTCGGGCAAAACGGGAATGGAGGGGGGAGAGAAACTGGAAAATTCATCACTGCCAAACACAATTTTCCCGCCTACGATAGTTAATACAGATGCTATGTGTTTGATGGTTTCTTCCGGTACTTCAAAAAAATCGGCATTGAGCACAGCCAGGTCCGCGAGTTGTCCGGCTTTGATGCAACCCTTGCTGTCCTGTTCCCCGGAGAACCAGGCGCTTCCCCGGGTGTATAATTCAAGCGCTGTTTCCCTGCTCAGTTTAGTGGTATCATCATACAGCTGTTGGCCTCCCACCGTTTTGCCGGCAGACAGCCAGTATAGCGCAATCCATGGATTGTAGCTGCTTACGCGGGTGGCATCTGTACCTGCACCCACCGGTACGCCAGCCTGCAACATCCGTTTTACCGGCGGCGTATGTGCCGCTGCTGCTTTCCCATACCGGTCGGTAAAGTATTCTCCCTGAAACGCCATCCTGCTTTGGATGGCAATGCCGCCCCCCAGGGCTTTTACCCGGTCTATGTTTTTTTCATCAATGGTTTCGGCATGGTCAAATATCCAGTGGAGACCATCGAAGGGAATATCCCTGTTCACTTTTTCGAAGACGTTCAGAAAGCGGGTAATACTCTCGTTATACGTAGCATGCAGGCGGAATGGCCAGCGGTTTTCCACGAGGTGGCGTACTACTTTCTCCAGTTCTGCTTCCATAGTTTCCGGCAGGTTGGGCCGTGGTTGCAGGAAGTCTTCAAAATCAGCCGCGGAGAATACCAGCATTTCACCGGCGCCGTTGTGCCGGTACATGTTATCTCCCTGGTGGAGCTTTACGGTATTGGTCCAGTTACGAAAGTCTTCCAGTTCTTGTTTGGGTCTTTGTGTAAAGAGATTATAGGCAATGCGTACGGTGAGTTGTTGTTTTTGATGAAGCTCGCTGATCACTTCGTAATCATCCGGGAAGTTTTGAAATCCGCCGCCGGCATCAATTACACTGGTGATACCAAACCTGTTTAGTTCTGTCATAAAATGACGGGTAGAGTTGACCTGGTGTTCGAAAGATAGTTTCGGCCCCTTTGCCAGTGTAGAATAGAGGATCATAGCATTGGGACTGGCGAGCATCAATCCGGTAGGCTCCCCGTTGCTGTTTTTTTCAATGACGCCGCCGGGAGGCGCTGGTGTATCTTTGGTAAAGCCAACGGCCCGCAGGGCAGCACGGTTGAGGAATGCGCGATCATACAGGTGCATAATGAAAACAGGTGTATCCGGAGCAATCGCATTGATTTCTTCCAGCGTGGGCATCCTTTTTTCTGCAAACTGATGCTCGGTCCATCCACCTACAACCCTTACCCACTGGGGAGAGGGGGTGATTGATACTTGTTTTTTCAGCATCGCTAAAGCATCGGCAAGAGAAGGAACGCCATCCCATCTTAGCTCAAGATTATAGTTTAGACCACCCCGAATGAGGTGGATATGAGAATCGTTGAGTCCCGGAATTACCCGTTTCCCTTTAAGGTCTATTTGTACGATTCCGTTTACACCATACTGTTGAAGGATGGTTTTATCATCGCCTACAGCAACGAATTTGCCATCGCTGATAGCAACGGCTGTAGCCCGAGGTTGAGATGGATCCACTGTATGTATCTTTCCATTGTATAAAACGATGGCTGTTGATGTTTTATTCATGAAGTAGTGTTTAATGATTGAAGGATGCAATGGCTTCTTTAATGCCTTCTCCGGCAGTTTCAAAAAATGCAGGTCCTGCAAGCAGGGTGGCTTTTGTGACTGGTTTTGCGGAAGCAAGGTGATGTTGCTGCAGGTAGCGTTGTGTGCGATAGGCGTTGATGATGCCTTTGGTGACGTTGCCCGCTACTAAAGCAGTAGGAGAGTCAATGCCGGCGTCTTTGATATCGCTGGCAAAGGCAAAGCTGGTGACACCTATCCGGTTGGCTTCCCGAAGCGCCACTGCGCCAACATTGATCATCATGTCCGCATTGAATTGATGGCGGTCGCCCAGGCCAATCAGCAACAGCCTGGGTGCTTTCAGGGCGCCTTTGGGAGGAGTGATCAGCAAAGTTTCCAGGTAATGGCCTTCGAACTTTCCACTTTTTCTCAGTTCGGTGACTTGTCCTTTTAATGCCTGGTCAAGGTGAACCATCCCGTTGAGCGCTGCCGGTAAAGCAGGAGGATTGAAAATATCTCCCTCAGTATATTCAAACACGCAGGCTACCTGCAATGGTGCAACAGCGGCAGCAGGGCCCTGTACCAATCCTATGATGGATATTCCATCCAATTTGCCCCATACTTTTGTGGTGCCTATAGGGGTTGTTTTAATGGTGTTGCCGGTTTGCTGGCCAACAAGTAAAACAGCCTGCAGCAGGAGCAGGAAGGTACTCATGAAGGTGATAAGTACTTTGCGATGGCGGGTGGTGAATGTTTTATTCATGATTTATCGTTTTTTAGATACTAAAATTTTAAACTGAGCCGGGTGTTGATGAACAGCCCATCCTTTGGTGCAGGTGTAATGTCCCGGATAAAGGCGCCTGCCTTGAAATATTGAATGCCGGAGTTCAATGAAATAAATTTGTTCACGTTGTACACAATGCTGGCGAGATAGGCGGTGCCGATATACCTTTCAGCAGATGTGGCGCCGGGGATATTAAATCCGCCGCTGGGTCTGTAGATAGCATCCTGGAGCGAGTATCGCCAGTTGAGTACCACATCCGCCTGCGCCATTATCTTTTTACCGATATTGATAGTGGCATAGGGGTGTAGATCAATGAGGTTAACAGGACCGATTTGCGGACTGAATCCAAAATATCCGCCTTTGGGATAAAGCGGATTGAAAGACTGGAGGTTCCCATCTCCTTTACGCCGGTCTCCTGATATATAGTCATTACGCAGGCTGATAGCCGGTTTCCCCGGAATGTTTTCAAACAGGTAACCTGCATCAACAGAAGCGGTCCAGGCGTTGATATGACCGTTTCCAAAGGAGCCGAATTGCCAGGCGGCTTCGAGATTGTAAATAAATCCACCGCCGTATCGCCATATCCTGGTGCCTATGGTATGACGCAGTTCGCGGCGGAGGCCTTCTTCGAATACGGACTGGTCACGTTGAATGCCTATATAGTAGAGATCAATATTGGGAAACGCCGGAATAATTATCTTACTGTATAATCCCCAGAGATTTATTTCCTTGCTGGATTTATTATCAGAGGCGCCTGTGTTGATGGTATCGGCCATCATTGCAAATCCATCGATGCTCCAGTGGCGGGTGGAGTACATCAGTTTGGCTCCATCGAAGTACAGCCGGAGGTTGGGACCTTCTCTGACAGAAATCAGTCTGCCGCTTCCATAATCAAGTTCCTGCCTGCCGGCGCGGAGAATAAGCTGCTGGTCTTTTCTTTTAATGATGGCCGCGTCAACGAAGAGGTTTTGTATGTTCAGGTGGTCTTCATCGATAGGACGGGGACCATTTTTTCTTCCGGTTTCCCAGGCACTTCTTATTTGTGCAAAAATCCTGAACCGCTCATGTAGGTGGATGTCTGTGTGAAGATCATAACGCTGCAACAGAAAACGATTATGCCCAATGCCCAGCCTGCCCCAGTCTTCGTTGTTAAAGTCGACATACTCCATTCTGGCAGAACCCCCGAATGAAATGTAGGTGCTGCCATCCTGGGACAGGCGGTGGTATTTCATTTTCCGGTAGAAATTACCGGTGGAATCTTTTAGAGCGGAATAGTCTTCATCAAAGCGCATTAGTTTAAAACTTTGTCCTTCTGCCCGGATACCGGATGAAAGACATGTTATAACGAGTACGGTTATACGAACGAGACGGTGGAGGCTTTTTACGGGCAATTGGAGCAGATTTTAACTGGTAATTAATGTTTCAGCATATGGTGGGCGTAGTGGATACCGATACCATAAGCACCGCCGTATTTTTTCATAAGATCAGTAACCGGCTGATAGGTTTCCTGGCGGGCCCAGTCACGTTGGAGTTCCAACAGGTATTGAATGGAGGTCATCGGTTTTACGCCGGCATGCACCATTCTTTGAACAGCCCGTTCGTGGGCTTCGGTGCTTACATCGCCACAGGCGTCTGTGATGACATATACATCATAGCCTTCGTCGAGTGCAGATAAGGCCGGGCCTACAATGCAAACGCCTGTCCACAGACCTGCCATTACCAGTTTCTTTTTCCCTTTTCCAATAATGGCTTTGTAAGCGCCTTCATCTTCCCAGGTATTCATGGAAGTGCGGTCAATGTAGCCAGAGGTAGCCTGCGGATAGAACTCTTCAATTTCAGGAAATACAGGACCGGAGAATGATTGCTCTGCTACAGTGGTCACCACAGTGGGAACATTAAATATCCTGGATGTACCGGCAATGATGGCTGCATTGGTTCTTAGCTCACTTAAAGCAATGCTTTTCGTGGCAAAGCCCATTTGACCTTCAAAATCGATCAGGATAAGTGCATGATTGTCGGGAGACAATAAGTGGGTAGATGGTTTCATTTTAAAAGTTTGTCCCGTAGTGGCAATTCAAATGCCTGTTTGTAATTAATTGATATTCAAATGGTTATTTGTTTTTTCACTGAATTTAATTTTACGCTATTTCGTAAAATTATGAAGAGCGCAGAGGAAATGCGGGACTTTGAAGAGGGGCATTAACAAATATTGGGGAGGAATAACAGGATCCGTCTCTGAACTTAGCAAATAAAAGGGATGTCCCTTTTTTAATCATTTTAAAGCAAATACATTTTACGATACTGACTGGGTGTTTGCTGTTTCACTTCTTTGAATTGTTTACTGAAATGCGCCCAGCTTTTATAACCGCTTTCATAACAGATATCCAGTATCGGCTGGGTAGAAGCGGTGAGGAGTTTACAGGCATGGCTGATGCGCAGATCCCTCAGGAAATCGAAATATGTTTTCTTGATATTCTTTTTAAAAAAGCGGCAAAAGTTGGGCACGCTCATGTTAGCGATGGCGGCTACCTGCTCTAAGGTTACTTTTTCCTGGTAGTGTTTAAAGGAGAAATCAATAATTCGTTCGATGACGGGATTTACCACGTTGCCGGTATCGGTGAAGTCTTCCGTCAGTATTTTATATTGTGTGGATTGTCCTATTTTGTGCAGGCATTGCAACAGGAGCATGAGTTTATTAAAACCCTTTTCGCGGTGCATCAGCTGCATGCTATCCGCAATCTCCTTTTTCAGGGCTTTTTCCAGTTGTATGCCATTGTTTTTCTGCAGCAGGGACTGTACCGCTTTCATTTCTGTCATTTGCAGCAAACCTTCTCCCCAGCAGCTGTCGGTGAAATGTATTACCAGGGCGGCTCCCATCATTTTGGGATGATTTTTTCTAAACCAATGCGGCAGGTTACCGGCGATGAAGAACAGGTCGTTGACGGAATAGTCGCATACATAATCGCCTATCATAGCGGTGCCATGTCCCTTTTGTATCAGGATCAGTTCATACTCCGGGTGTTTATGCCAGTTGGTTTCAAACTGTGGTGTTTGATATACCCGGCAGGCAAAGCTCTGGCTGCTATCGTTGGTGATTTTCTGAAGAATTGTTTTCATACGTCCGTCAGGTAACCCATTTTATCATGCAAATTGCTAAATTTTACTAAATATTGATAAGATAGCATATTTTCTTTCAAAAATAGCGGTTGATAACTCTTTAAATTCAGGCAATATTTGCCTAATAAAGCACGAATATGAAAATAGTTACAGGAAAGAAAGAATTCTTCAGTGGCATTTCTGCCATCCAGTTTGAAGGTCCACGTACAGATAATCCTTTGGCTTATCGCTGGTATGATGAAAACAAAATAGTAGCCGGCAAACCCATGAAAGAGTGGTTACGTTTTGCGGTTGCTTACTGGCACTCTTTTAATGGCACCGGTGCTGATCCGTTTGGGGAAGCAACGCATCTTTTTGGATGGGACAAAAGCGCCGACCCAATTGAGCGGGCGAAAGACAAAGCAGATGCTGCTTTTGAAATGATCACCAAACTCAATCTGCCTTATTATTGCTTCCACGATGTAGACGTAGTGGATTATACAAACAATATTGAAGACAATGAAAAGCGTCTTCAAACGATGACACAATACCTGAAGCAAAAGCAGGAGGAAAGCGGTGTTAAATTATTATGGGGTACTGCCAACCTTTTCAGTCATCGTCGTTACATGAACGGAGCAGCTACCAATCCTGATTTTCACGTACTCACGCATGCAGCGGCGCAGGTGAAAGCAGCATTGGACGCTACCATCGCACTCGGAGGTGAAAACTACGTATTCTGGGGTGGCCGGGAAGGCTATATGAGCCTTTTAAATACCAATATGAAGCGGGAGAAAGAGCACTTGGCGAGGTTCCTGCAGGCATCAAGAGATTATGCGCGTAAAAATGGTTTTACCGGTACATTCTTTATTGAACCTAAGCCATGTGAACCTACCAAACACCAGTATGATTATGATGCAGAAACCGTGATCGGCTTCCTGCGTCAGTACGATCTGCTGAACGACTTCAAACTCAACCTCGAAGTGAATCACGCTACATTAGCAGGGCATACGTTCCAGCACGAACTGCAGGTAGCAATAGACGCCGGTTTGCTTGGAAGCATTGATGCCAACAGGGGCGACTATCAGAATGGCTGGGATACCGACCAGTTCCCTACCAACCTGAACGAACTCACTGAGGCTATGCTGATCATCCTCGAGGGCGGCGGATTTAAAGGCGGTGGCATCAACTTCGATGCGAAGATCAGGAGGAATTCTACTGATCCGGCCGATCTTTTCTACGCTCACATCGGCGGTATAGACACCTTTGCACGCGCCCTCATCACAGCTGACGCCATCCTGGAAAAGAGTGCTTACAAGAAGATCCGCCAGGAGCGCTATGCTTCTTTCGATAGCGAAGCGGCAAAAACTTTTGAAGCAGGACAGGCTACATTGGAAAGCCTGCGCGCATATGCCGTTGCTAATGGAGAACCAGCGGTAACGAGCGGCAGACAAGAGTTCATCGAGAATATTATCAATAACTATTTGTAACGTTTTTGTGAGGCTATGGTGAACTCCGCCGGTTTTTAACCGGCGGAGTTTTTTATTTTATTTTAATCGGAGCTTCATCTGTAGGCGGCGTACGCGTGATAACTGCACCTGTCGCCTACAGCATTTATGACTAGTAATTGGGATTTTGTTTCAGGTTTTTATTCAGGTCAATTTCCTTTTGAGGAATAGGCCAGAGATAGTGTTTGGCGGGATCGAAAACACGCGGGCTACCTACGGTTATTCTTGATGAAGGATCAAGCGTTAATGCCCCGGTATTGGGGTCTACAGCACCTTTCAGGGAACCGGTTACCTGTCCTTTTATGACTTCGGCCCCGATCTTCCAGCGTTGTATATCATACCAGCGTAAGCCTTCTAAAGCGAATTCCACTCTCCGTTCGCGCCGGATCAGTTTCCGGAGGGTAGCCTGGTTGTTGTAAATGGTCCGGTCGACCGGTGGCATTCCCGCGCGTGTACGTACTTTATCGATGGCTTCATACACGGAAGCATCTACTTGTCCGGCTTCTGTTTTTGCCTCTGCATAAGAGAGGAGTATTTCTGCATAACGGATCACCATGAAATTTAATCCCACGTTCCAGATATCATCAAAATCTTCTGAAAGGTGCGGAATAAATTTCTTGCAGATATAGCCGGTGGGAGGGCAGTTACCGTTCTGATAATAGTCGGGTGACTTTTCATCCAGGGGATCGAAGTAACTGTTTTCCCATTTTAGTCCAGGGCGCAGTATGGTTGCATCCAGCCTTGGGTCCCGGTTTGAATAAGGCTGTACCGGGTTGTAGCCGGATGCAGGCTCATCAATGGTTTTGCCGTTTTTCATTTCATAAGCATCCACCAGGTTTTGGGTGATAGCTACAGAGCTTTGCCCGCTCTGGGAATTGGGAGGCAGTACGCCAAGACCGTCAAAGGTATTGTAGGTTTTCAGGTATTGTACGTCGAGTATTACTTCCTGGTTGCCCGCAGCAGACGGACGGAACAGATCACTGTAATCAGTATATAAATTGTAGGCGAAAGGAGAGGACATGAGCTGTTTACAGGAGGCAATACAACCGGCGTAGTCATTGTTGAACAACTGGATACGGGCGGCAAGGGCGACGGCTGCTCCGCGGGTAATTCTTCCCTGGTCGGTACCGGCGTAAGTCAACGGCAGATCGCCGGCAATGTTATTCATTTCCCCGAGCAGGAATTTTATTATTTCCTGCCTGGGTGTTTGACTCACCAGGTTGGCGCTGTCTATTGATAACGTGTGCAGCACCAGTGGAACATCACCATACACCTGGCTCATAGCGAAATATTGGTAACCGCGCAGGAACCTGGCTTCCGCTTTCATCCTTTTTTTTAATGCGGGATCTATAGGGGCATTGTCAATATTTTCCAGGAACCAGTTGCATTTTTGAATGGTTTTATAATCCCATCTGTCGGCAGATCCGGTGTTTACCGGGGTGGCGTTGCCCTGAGTCACCGGTTCATATCCTTCCCATGGATACTGGTCGTAGGCATTGTCTGTAAAGCAATCGTTGTAGATAACATTGTAGCCGCTTTCCCAGCCATGGTAGCAGCCGTTGAGTGCCGCGGTGGCATCACTGACAGAAGTCCATAGGGTACCGTTGCTATAAGCATCCAATGGTGCTTTGCTGAGGAAATCCTTTTTACACCCAGCCAGCGCAAGGGTAGCCATGAATAAGCCGGTTATTATTTTATTAGGTTGCATGATCATGATTTTTGTTGATTAAAAGAGCACGTTTATCCCAACGGTGTTGATTTTTACCTGGGGATAGTTGTAGCCTGATTCGGCCTGGGGTGCTTCCGGATCTACCCACTTATAAAATTTGGTGAAGGTCAGCAGGTTTTGACCGCTGTAGTAGATCTTAACATTAGCAAGGCCAATGCGGTGTACCAGTTCTTTTGGCAGGCTGTAGCCCAGTTGCAGGTTTTTAAGACGGAGGTAGGAGGCATCCCTTACCCAGAAGGAAGACGGCATGTTGCTCGGTCCGTTGTTCTTGTAGGAAAACCACAACCGCGGGAAGGTGGTGGAATGATTCTCCGGTGTCCACCGGTCAAGAAAAGCGGTAGTTGGTTTATTGCTGTTAGCACCTACGCCACCCAGCATATTGGACTGTACGTAGTTCTTTACACCGAGGGCTCCCTGGAAGAAAGCGCCGAAGTCAAAGTTATTCCAGTCGAGGTGAAGATTAAATCCGAAAGTTGTTTTAGGGAAATAACTACCCAGGTAGGTACGATCCGCCCCGTCTATCTTGCCATCCTGGTTAAGATCTTTATACATAAGATCACCCGGAGCAGTTACGCCGCCGGTTTGCTTAGCATGTTTGGATACTTCCTCAGGTGTCTGGAAAATGCCTTCGCAAACATATCCATAGAAGGCGTAGATAGGATAGCCAACCTGCTGGAAAGTACCCCCGCTGATATAAGGGCCGCTTCCCTTGAGATCGGTGATGCTGTTGTTGATAAAAGTGGCATTGGCATTTACGCTGTAGTTGATCTCATTTACGTGTCCATTGTAGCCGGCAGAAAACTCCCATCCCTTGTTGGTTACAGCGCCTGCATTCTGATATGGAGCAGACAGGCTGTAGGGTGCTCCTATAGGTAATGGCAGCAAAATGCCTGTGGTGTTGCGGATAAAGTAGCCACCACTGAAAGTGAGTGTACGGTTCAAAAAGGTGGCGTCCAGTCCAAAGTCAGTGGTAGTGGTTGTTTCCCAGGTGATATTGGCGTTAGCGCCGTTAACAGGAGCGATCCCGGATGCGATGGTGTGGTTGAAGGAATAATCTTGTCCGGGAGATACCGTTGAAATGGCCGGATAGTTACCTGCCACGTTCTGGTTGCCCAGCTTTCCCCATGTGCTTCTGAGTTTGAGGTCTGAGATCACTTCCCGGAGCGGTTCAAAGAAATTTTCCCTTGCGATGTTCCATCCGCCGGAGAAAGAGGGAAACAGCCCCCATTGTTTTGACGGGGCAAAGCGGGAGGAGCCATCGTAACGGAGACTCGCTTCAAACAGGTATTTTTCGTCGTAGTCATAATTGAAACGTCCGAAGAATGACCTGAGTGATACTTCATTCGTAAGTCCTTTACTGGTTTGTCCTGCTGTTGGTCCCGCATTTATTTCTGAGATGGCATTATTCAGGAAGTTCTCCCTGTACATGGAATTTTCCCGGTACCTGGTAGATTCCTGGGACCCTCCACCGAGTAACCTGAGATGATGGTTTCCAAGATCCCTGGTATATTCAAGTATGGCCTGCAGGTTGGTATAGGTGGTGTTATCATAGTTGTTGGTAAGGTTGTTAGGTCCCTGGTACTTTGTTGGCCGCCCGGAATTAGCATCATAGAATTGGATATCCTTTACAAATTTTTCTCCCTGGTCAATATTGAGCCGGTATCCAAAAGTGGGTTTGAAATGCAACCCTTTTGCGAGTTGAATGTCTGCCCCGGCATTTCCTGTAAGCGTATAACGTTGGGTGCGGTTGTACGAACCCAGTTCAAGTGAGGCGATGGGATTTCCGTTGGGTCCGTAACCGTAATATCCATTGTCGAATTTATAGGGCACCACGTTGGATATCTGGTTAGCTACGAACGTGATGAGCGACAGGCTGGAGGCGCCGGGGTAGGAACTTACTGGTTCATTGAATGGTGAGTAGAGATAACCAATGTTTGCAAATACACTCACCCGTTTACTTATATTGGAAGTAACGTTTACACGTGCGGTATATTTTTTACTGTTGGTTCCTTTGATGATGCCTTCCTGGTCGAGATATCCTAATGAAAGCATGTACTGGGTTTTTTCATCGCCACCATTCAGGCTCACGTAATGATTGTGTTGCATACCGTTGCCGCGGTACAACAGGTCCAGCCAGTCGGTATTGGGATGCGCGCCTGTTTTGTCGCTGCCGTCGCGGAACTGCTCTATATCTTTGTCGGTCCATTTTGATGGCGCGCCTTCATTTTTAAGCGCTTCATTGTAGAATGCTGCCTGCTGCCAGGATGGGAGAAATTCGGGCAACCTGGTGGCATGCTGTTTACCAAGGTAGGCATCGTACCGTACCTGCAGCTTCCCTTTTTTTCCTTTTTTAGTGGTGATAAGCACTACACCGTTTGCTGCCCTGGAACCATATATGGCGGCAGATGCGGCATCCTTCAGTACAGAAACAGACTCGATATCACTGGGATTTACATCGCTCATGGAACTGATCAGTCCATCTACCACTATCATCGGGTTGCTGTTATTAAGCGTGCCAATCCCTCTTATTTTTACGGTGCCTTCGTCTTTTCCCGGCTGCCCGTTGCTTTGCATAACTGTTACGCCCGACATGGTACCTTGTAATGCGTTGGTGACATTGGTGAGGGGCCGGTTTTCCAGCTCCCTGGAAGAAATGGCCGATATAGATCCTGTCAGGTTTGTTTTCTTTTGTTTGCCGTATGCTACTATCACGAGTTCTTCCAGTGCCTGGCTGGCAGGGCTCAGATGTATCTGCAAGGGCTGAGTAGCGCCGTTCACATGCAGTTGCTCCGTATATTTTCCAAAACCGATCAGGGATACTTCTATGGTGTAATCGCCTTCGGGTACGTTATCCAGGAGAAATTTTCCCTGGGTATCGGCAGCTATCCCTTTTTGAAAATCTTTGCCTTTTAATAATACAGAAGCGCCCACCAATGCGGTTCCTTTTTGATCCGTTACAATGCCGGATACCGGGAAAGATAACGGGGCAGTGGCAGTTCCGGGCATAGGCGTTATCTTATCTGCGTTCCTGTTTACCACAATTACCTGGTTGGTGATCTGGTAAGACAGGTGTTGAAAGTTGAGGCATTGCGATAATACCTTCTCCAGCGGCGCATTGTCTTCATGCAGGGAAACGGGTTGGGCATTGTCGAGCAATACCTTTTCTACCATAAATGAAAGACCTGTTTGCTGTTTGATGCGTTCAAAAACATATTCCAGCTTACAGTTTTCCTTGTTGATAGTTACCCGCTGGGAAAAGGATTTGGCGCTAATCGGTAGCGCGGCGGCCATCAGCCAGACAGTAAGTTTCATGATCGTCCATAGTTTTAAGGGCCAATGCGGGGAAACGCTTTGGCCTGATGCAGTAAACTTCATAACTTAGTATGGTTTTGGGTTTAAATGTGAAATAATACGTTTTGTCATTTTGCTATTTGCCCGAAATGTTTGCCGGCGGTGAGGACCAGTCACCCCGGCTTTTTTGCGGCATTTTGGTTGATTACCCTGTCATCTGCGTTTTAGTTTGATTAAAAAATTATTTTGGCCCCGGCATTACGGTGATCTTTCTGCCATCAATGCTAAAGTGAACATGATGGGTTACCTCCAGTACCTCTAACAGTTGCGATACATTATGCTGCCTGGGGATTACACCATAGAATTTATTACGGGGGATAGCTCCCTTGTAAACAATCTCCACGTCATACCAACGGGCCACCTGTCGCATGATTGACGGGATCTCAGTGTCGTAGAAACGGAATTCTCCTTCTTTCCAGGCGAGTACTTCCTTCATATCGGCGGGCACTACCTGAAAGTTGTGTTCGCCGTTGGGTAAAATGGCTTGTAGCCCGGGCTTGAGTTGCTGACTGTTTGCTCCGCTGATAACTTTTACAGCACCTTCTATCAGCGTTGTTTTGATGTTACTTTCGTCTTTATAAGCCATTATATTGAACGTGGTCCCGAGAACCAGTACCTGCATGGCGCCGGAATTAACTTCAAAAGGTATCGCTGCATTTGGTGCTACTTCAAAGAAGGCCTCACCGTCTATGTCAACTTTTCTTTTATTACCGGAAAAAGCTAAAGGGTACCGGATAGAGGAGGCGGCATTGAGCCAAACACTTGTTCCATCCGGGAGCGTAACATGGTATTGGCTTCCGGGAGGAATGGTTAACGTATTGTACGTATCATTTAGTTTATCATTTCCGCTTCCGGCGTAGGAGAGGGACCCGTCCTTATTTTTTATTACCTGCATCTGGCCCTGTTGGGCTATTGTACCGGTTGCCTGGTCATTAAGCAGCAGGCTTTCGCCGTTGGAAAGCGTCAACACGGCTTTGTTATTTCCAGCTGCTATGGTGGTGTGCTGTGTGATAACCTGTTGAACTTCGTTTGTTTTGTGACTCAGCAAACGAAGCCCCAGCAGTATTAGCACAGCTGCTGCGATTTTCCACCAATTTTCTTTCAGTATAACTACCAGCTGGTGGTTCACAGGTCGCCGATGCTTTTCCAGTATGCGCTCCAGTATGCCGTTTCCATCAACATTGGAAGTGGTAACATCCGCGGGAATATTATCCCAGGCTGTTTTGATATTTTCAGGAAAGTCGCCGGTGGCATCCATAGATCGTATCAGTTCCCACAATTCTTCCAATTCAGTGGCTGTGATGGAATCAGATAAGTATTTATCGAATAAAAGATGTAGACGTTCTTGCCGGTTGTTCATGTTTAGTTGCCTTCTGTATAGGTAACAGACGTAAAAAAGAGGAGGTGGTAGTACTGGGGTAAGAAAAAAAAGGGGATTTACAGATGCCGGCTGCAGAGAATACTGAGGATCATGCCGTCTACTCCGCGGTTGCGGAGGAATGTACGGATGGATTTAATAGCATTGGACATCGTCTTTTTTACAGTATGCGGCGACATATTTAATTGGCGGGCAATAGCCTCGTGGCTGAGTCCCTGCTCCCTGCTAAGCGTAAAAACAAGCTTGCGTTGGGGTGGTAATTGGAGGATGGCTTCGCGTAGCAATGCTTTATATTCCTTGTCTAACAGGTATCCGTCGTTGGTTTGCGATGGATGCCGGTTAAGTTCTAAAGCGATTAATGTCTGTATCTTTTTTTCTTTTGCGGCAAACCGAAAAAAATCGATGGCCCTGTTGTAAGTCACTTTAGACAGGAAGGCGTCTACATTTCCGATGCCGGGAGCGGTGGCCCTGTTGGTCCAGAACCGGGTAAATATTTCGGAAAGCAGTTCTTCGGCCGTTTCACGTGACTTGGTAAGGCGAAGGAGGTAGGTATAAACCTTTTTCCAGTAACGTTGGTATAGTGCTGAAAATGCTCTTTCATCCCCTGACGCGATTCGCTGAAGCAGTATGCTATCATCTGCCGGTATGTCTGTCATACTATTTAAGGAATGTTCCTTCATAACAATGATCTGACGGGTTGAGACCGGGCATCGCGTTGAAACAACTGTAGCAGGAATGTGGTAAGCAGCATAGTTTTTTCCATTTGATGTATTGTCACGTGTTCACTGATATTGTTCCCTGGTTTCCGTTGACCGGGGAGAATGAAACGACCTTGGCTGGTATTTGGTAACAGCTGATTTGCTAGTGGCTGTAACGGGGCGTGAAAGTATGAAATTTCAAATAATTCGTTTGTTTGCTGCGTTGAACGGTCAAAATAGCATAGGTATTGGTCAATATAATTGTATGACTTGATGCGTTGGAAGAGCGCTTTGATGAGGCACTGGTGTAACACTCAACCTGGTAAATAAAAAGGAGAAAGTTGATCAGATAGTAGTTGTCATTTAGTCAGTCGGGTTTTATTTTTGGACCCGAGAAAAGTAATACTCAAATAATATAGGATGACGAATGGTTGCTCGCAATAGCAGCTCTTTTTTTCGGGTGAAGATCTACGGGATATAACCATTGATCATCTGTATAAAATGTTCCATTATGAAAACTATTATGAGCAGGTATATGCTGGTAGGCTATGCTGCTACTATTTCCCTATTTTCATTGACCAGTCTGAAAGCGCAGAACCGTGCTACAGCAGCACGGGCTGAAGTAAGTGTCCCCAAACCATTGTTGCCGGTGCCTAATCCTGCACAGTTAAGATGGCATAAATCGGAGTACCAGATGTTCATACATTTTGGTATGAAAACTTTTTATCCCAGCGATAATCACATGGGAAACGGCGGGGAATCGCCCTCCCGTTTTAACCCGGTGCATTTTGATGCCGGTCAGTGGGTGGCTGCTGCAAAGGCAGGTGGATTCCGCGGAATCGTTTTTACTGCCAAACATCACGACGGTTTTTGTAACTGGCAAACCAAAACAACGGATCATAGTGTTGTATCTTCTCCCTGGAAGAATGGCAAAGGAGATCTTGTAGCTGACCTGGCGCAGGCATGCAGAAAGGGCGGGATATACTTTGGCCTGTACGTGTCTATTATCGACAATCATTTTGAAAAAACCGGGGCAAAGGGTTACAATACTTATGGAAGCTACTACTATGATCAGATCAAAGAGCTGAGTACTCATTACGGTCCTGTTGACCACTATTGGTTTGACGGTTTTAATGCAGATAACCTCAAACTGGATTATCCTGCCATAGGCAGGTTAATAGCCAGGGTGCAACCGAAGGCGGTGGTATATGATTCCCATGTACTGGTGGGCACCATCCCGGACCGCTGCATTTCATGGCCGGGTAATCATGGCAGTATTAAGCCGGACCAGGATTATTGCCAGATGGTAGATGGACAACTCCGCTGGTATCCCAATGAACCTTCCCTTATTTTGCAGGGAAACTGGTTTCATATAGGTAAACCTTGTGTAAGCCTGGAACAGATCAAAGAAGATTATCTTACAACGGTTGGTTATGGTGTAACGCCACTCATGAATGTAGCGCCTAATGCCAGCGGCTTAGTGGACGATAGTACCATCGCCGTATTATCTGCATTTAAAAAATGGGTGGATTCCCTGCATCAGCAAAATCCTGCACTGCGTGCTGCCGCAAAGGATGATGGCCATCGTGGAAATAATCTGAAGTATGCCGCCGCTAAGGTAAACGATGGTAACTACGACACCTATTTTGCCACAAACGATGATGTAAAAGATGCCACCATTGAACTGACGCTGGATAAAATGCGTAAAATCGATGGCTTTATTCTGCAGGAATATATCCCCTTGGGACAACGTGTAAATGGTTACACCATTGAATGCCGTACCGGTGGAAAATGGGTAGAAGTATTTGTCGGGAAAAGGATCGGTTATAAACGGATTATACTTGCCGGAGCGGCTTCCGCCAAGAGTGTAAAATTCCCGGATGCAGATGCGGTAAGATTAAAGATAAAAAATGCCGCTGCTTGTCCGCTGATCAATAATTTCCAGGTGATTAGTTTGTAGTGGTAGCGCTGTTACCGGGCCAAAATATTTTTTAAAAAAAGATACTTAATATTTTGAAAAATAAAATAATTGGCTACTTTTGCATCCCCGTCAATCAATACAATACCGGTAAAACGGGACGTAGCGCAGCCCGGTAGCGCGCTTGCATGGGGTGCAAGAGGTCGCTAGTTCGAATCTAGTCGTCCCGACAGAGGAGGACAAAACGGAATTATTTCTGTTTTGTCCTTTTTTATTTTGTCCCAAATCCTTGTCCAGTGTATATATTATGTGTACCGCTTTATTAATGTGATTAGTTCGAAGTGAAAATCCGTCAAAAACTTAATTTTTCAGGATACATCGAACTAATTATTTCCCGCTTCTTTTCAATATCCCCGGTTTCATATGCATAATCCGGCTTTAAAAGGTTGTTCAGTCCCTTGTCCAGCAGAAGCAGGCATTTTATGATTTTGTTATAGCTGTTATTTATTGTTGATTTTTATTTTTTTGTGAAAACTATCATCTGGACCGGATTTATGTTATTTCCGTAAATAGCCCATGAATTGCAGGATTTATGGGCTATTTACGGATTAGCTGATGGGATAGGGGCCATCCGTAAAGCTCTCTGCATGATATCCCTTTGAACCGGTTAATTGAGCAAGCGGGCTGCGTAAGCTTTCACCTGCGTTTATACATGCTACTATGTAAGCGAAATCATATGTCGGTTCCCAACCCAGTTCTTTCCTCGCTTTCTCATTTACATATACCCGGTCTATGCTTTGGTGAATCTTCCATCCGCGATGACTATACGCTGTTGCATAAGCTGGTACGGCGCGCAGTACTACCTCGGGCGCATTGCGGCGCAGGTCATGCAGATCTGCCTGGCAGAATGGTGTAGTAGCGCTGATGATATAAACGCCCCATCCGATGGAGGAAGCCTTTTCTACCGCCAGCAAATGTGCATTTACCGCGTCTTCCAGCTCTACCCTGCGAAACAGAAACTCGTTGGCTTTCAGGTTCTCGTCCTGAAAGGTTTCCCGCATATGTTTGTCGTCATCTTTTTCAGGAAAGAAACGGGAAGTGCGAAGTACTATGCAGGGCAGGCCGAGATTTCTGTAGAAGAGCTGGCAAAGGTCTTCCGCTGCTTTTTTGGTTACCCCGTAAATATTCCTGGGCTGTGGTTGCACTTCCTCCGTAATCCAGGCTGCAGGCGCTCCGGCAGGCGGCTTTAATGCATCCCCAAAAACACTGGTCGTGCTGGTGAAAACAAAACGCTGCACGCCGGCAGCCACAGCTTCCTGTAGGAGGTTAAGCGTGCCGGTAATATTGGTATCTACGAATTGCTGCATAGTATGTGTGGCCACATGGGGCTTATGCAGAGTGGCTGCATGTAAAACGGTGGTTACCTCTTTCATACAATCTCTGACGAAGGAGCGGTCCATAATGGAGCCTACATTAGTAGTAAATGCAGAGGGCTTGATATCCAACCCGATTACTTCAGTAGAATGTTGTCTTAATGTGCGTACCAGTGCCTCTCCAAGATGCCCGGCACTGCCAGTTACCAAAACTTTCATATTCTCTATTTTTATAGGAATGCTACAAAATCGGAAAAAAAATCCGATCCGGGCAGGACAATTGTCCCGACAGTATTCCCTAAAAACAAAAGAACTGCATCCTGGCCGGGCTCCTGCATAATATGTATGCTCCGTGCGCTGTTACCGCCGATTGACTCTAAAATCGGTGATTGGGATCAAATCGCCGATAAATAGGTTCGAAATCTGTCCAGTCACCCCGACAGAAAAAAAGAGGCTGTATCATAAATAAATGATGCAGCCTCTTTTTATTTTACTACCTGGCAGCGACTTATCGGGGATCAAGTTGAAAAGTTGGGGGATGGCTTAAAAAATAGTTTTTTTTCGGCGGACTAAAAAATTCTCTTTCAATAATACAAACCTTGACCCTTCCTCTTTGCTTTTTTTTGTGGTTTTCTTTCCAGCAAAACTAAGTGCCCGGTTTATTTCGTCTGCAACTGGCTGATCATCCAGGTATACATTGGTTTGTTCTTCCGTTTCGTTTCCCAGTGCATCTTTACTGATAGAAATATCAACTTTGTTGTTCCTCAAGCGACTGGTGAACCCGTGTCGCAGCGAATAGCTCGTGAACTTTCTTTTCCAGCTGACCGCTTCTCTCATCGATTTAAGGTCATTATTAAATTTCGCCAAAGCATCGAGAATGCGTGGTGTCAATTTTTCTCGGTGTACTATGTTAAGACAAGAGTATCGGAAAAAGATATCCTGCGTCGCTTTGCTGGGGGCAATTTCTAAAATACTCAACCACTTCCAGCGCTTAGGGGTGAAGAGTGTAGTCATATTCACGGTGATTTTTAGATCGGGCGTAACGGAGGGTTCCCTTAACAACATTATTCCGCTTCAGTTTGCAGACATCGCCGAAATTGATGCCCCGGCCGTAGTACATGAACTGGAGAAGGAGGTGAGACCGGAACATTCGACTGCCCGGGTCGAATTTTGTACCTATTATTTGAGGGGTGGTCTTCTTTATTACAATAACCTTCTTCAATCCCCCAGTTCCATACACGATAATAAGTTTGCAGGTATCTCAAGATCTGTGATTCTCTTATCGAAAACTCCAGTATCTTTAATTGACTACTTGACTACGTTGTTTATTAACCAGTATATTATTTACCTTGTATCATTAAAAAGTGGGGCTTGCGCTAATAATAGTCATATTGAGCGTTTAAGTAAATGACATAGCCGAAGTCCACATTGACCTTCCTTTTATTTTTATTGGGAGATAATAATTTCTACATGACCTTGTCATTTAACTTGTCTGCATTGTTTTTATAGAAAAAGGTACAGAAAAGAAAGTTCTGTTTGGAAGGAAAAGGCGTGATATGATCTTTGGAATGTTGATGTATGTTCTCCATGCGAAACATTTATATTGATCTTGCTTGCGCTAATAGGTCAATTCCTTTTTGCCACAGGTAAAGCCCGGCGCCAACGGCTGCTGCTGTGATCAATTCAAACGCGGCTTTTTCATTTCCTGTTTTATGGATTACGCTTTCAACCTGCTCATCGGTAACCTTGTAAGAACGCTGCCCGATCTGAAAAGCAAGGTTGTCATACACTGGTTCAGCCAAAGCAGGGCCGCCGTTTGCCCGCTTGGCCATGGCCTGTCTAAGACCGGGTTCTGTTAAACCGGGTCCTTCCAGAACATGCCTGCGCAATTCGCCGGCTAATGCCACATGATGCGGCCGGCCTTCCGGCTCGCCTTTGCCAAAGACATAACCCTGTGTCAGCATTCGCTTCGCTGCCTGAGACAAGTCTGCATCGCTCAACAATTTAAAGTTGAAAGCATTTGCACAGCGCACGGTAATACTGAATAGGGCCACAACTGCTATTGCATCTTCCAGTTCCTCCACGGACACTTCATTCTGAAACAAGGTAGTTACCTGTTCTTTGGTAATTGTATCAGGTGCTTTAACAAATGTTTCCAGGAAATCCAACATGGTAAATAATTTAGCCGGTATATTCGCCTGGCGAAAGTCGCCAAGCGCCGCATCCACTGTCGCTTTGGTTAAAACCAATGATGCAATGGCGCCGTGGGCATCTACGCAAAACGGGCATGCATTCCATTTGGCTGTCATCGCAGCGAAAAGCTCCCGTTCGCCTACAGACCAGCCACTTTCTCCGCGCATGGCAGCCTGTGTCCAGGTGGTCATCGGCTTACCATAAAAATCCCGATGGTACATAACAATACGTGCGGCATCGGGTAGGCGCATCCCTGATACTTTTGAGATAAACCTGATCATAAGCGCACGAAAAAAACCATCTCCTTGTTCGACTTTTTGAAGACGCATAGGACTTGTTTATTTACAGCTCAACGTCCACGAATGCGCAGCCTTTGTTGCTAACCAATTTTCTGCTATTCAAGGTACCCTGTTGAGGAATTACAAAATTGTAAAAGTAGTGGTATCTCAAGTTAAATGATTTTCATAGATCCCGAAAAGATTTTGCATTTAATATTACCTCCGTTACGACTGGTCTGGTGCTTGGCTAACGGTTAGAATACTATCGAGCGCCGAGAGAAAACAAGCCACGCATTTATCCCGCGCGAAGTAGGCGTTTTCATCCCTGCCACCCGGCGCCAGTAAACGCCTTACAGTTAAAACTGTAGGGCGTTTTTCTCCTGGTATTAGTTTTCCCGCCTTAACCTTCTTAAAAAAAAGTGGATGTAATTATTTTTTTACTATCTTTAATATGTATGTACATATATACATAGTAAATTCAAAATGCAAGGTAAAGAACGTCTTTTTTATCAACCGGCTTTTGGGGGAGAACTATGTACAATATGCAATAAGCAGTGGCCAAAAAAGTATCAACCAATATTATCAAATCAAATAAAATATTAACAAAATGAGGGAGGAAAATATCAGGTCAATTGGAGCGGCTGTATCTATTCTTTTATTGTTGAATACTACATTTTTGTGGGCACAAAATATTCAGAAAACAAAAGAAAATCCTGCTTCAACGCTTATAAAAAAAACAGATCAACCTATTTGTAAAGTACAATCATTCTACCGGTATAATAAAGACAAAAAACCAGCGAGAGAACTTATGCTGCTGCATCTTAAAGATGCTAAGCTTTTCGGAAAAGGTACCCTTGAAATAGCATGTTCAGGAGAAAAAGAGATAACCGCAGTAACTATAAAAGAGGGGACGGATAGTTTGGCGGCTTTACTCCCCTTTGGCGCCGGTGTAAAATCAGACTGTGAAGCTAAATATACGCTTCGGTGTGGAAACAAGGAAGTAAATGGAACTGTAAAAGTTCCAGCCTTGCGCCAATGGACTGTAATGATTTACCCTCATTCGCATGTTGATATTGGGTATACCAACACTCAAGCCAACGTGGAAATTATACACAAACGAAATCTACTATATGGTATTGAGCTGGCAAGAAAAACAGCTAACTACCCTGAAGGAGCCCGTTATTTATGGAATCCTGAGGTATTATGGCCTGTGGAAAGGTATCTAAAGACTGCTACTCCTGATCAAAAACAGGATATCATAGATGCTGTTCAAAAAGGTTACCTGCATTTAGATGCCAGTTATGTAAACACCAATACGAGTGTTGCAGCCGATGAAGAAATGTTTGAATTTCTTGGCTATAGCAGGGAACTTGAAAAATTAACGGGGAAAAAGATCGAAACTTATGTTCAGGTAGACGTTCCTGGCATGTCGTGGGGAATAGTACCTGTTGCAGCAAGGCAGGGTATTAAATACGTTTTTGCGATGAACAATGGAATCGGCAGAATAGGTCATACTTTCGATTTAAGTTTTAAGCCTTTTTGGTGGAAAAGCATTGATGGTAAATCAAAAGTTCTTTTCCTTCAGCCGGGTAGTTATACACCTGGTGCAAATGCAAAAGGCTTCGATTTGGCGACCAAAATGTTTGCACAAGCTGACACGTCCAAGTTATTGAAAATTGTAAAAACAGATCATCCGCGCGAACATTTTATTGATAAATATCTTGCCGAACAATTACCGGAATTGGAGAAAGCTGACTACTATCCGTACGATATTTTTGCCATGTCGTGGTCGATGGCTGATAATACACCAATTGATGCAGATTTGCCAGATGCTGTTAAAAGCTGGAATGAAGAATATGCCTTCCCTCACCTGGTTATTGCCAGTGCAACACAAATCATGGAATCATTTGAAAAAAAATATGGCGATCAGCTGCCGGTTTTATCTGGTGATTTTACTGAAACCTGGACTGACGGATTAGGATCAGCTGCAAAACAAACCAGTATGAACCGGAATGCCAAAGAAAGGTTGATACAGGATGAAACACTCTGGACCATGCTGCACCCTGGAGAAGCGGCACCCCGTGCAGAGATAAAAGAAGCCTGGAGAAACGTAAGTTTGGGCACCGAGCATACCTGGTGTTATAATGACCCTTCAAAACAACCCATTACTAATGATATTTTGAATGTTAAATTTGGCTATTTTAAAACAGCAGAGGATAAAAGCAAATCATTGATGGATTCGGCATTATCCGCTGTTACCCGGGACGGAAGCGCTACATTGGGTGTTTTTAATACACTCTCCTGGAAACGATCAGGCCTGGTTTATGTATCTGTGCAGCAAAGCGGGAAATTTGATGGCATTGCAGACGAAAAAGGGAAAAACATTCCCGCTCAAAGGCTTTCCTCGGGCGAACTTGTTTTTTTGGGCAAAGACATCCCTGCATTTGGCTCAAAAAAATATTTCCTAACCAAAGGGAAAAATAAAGCGAAAGGAAAGCTTGTACAGGGTAATGTATTAGACAATGGGATTGTTCGGGTTGTAATTGATCAACAAACCGGTGATATCTCCAGTTTGACCAATGGTTCAAATGAATTTGTTGATGCTAATGCACCCATCAAACTCAATAGTTTTCGTTACCTGTACGGTAGTGACAAAACGGGAAAAGGCATCGCCCCTTCTAACGCAAAAATATCAATTAAAGAAAACGGCCCGTTGTTAGCCTCAATTTTGGTCGAATCGCAAGCCGAAGGTTGCCAAAGCCTAACGCGTGAAGTTACCGTTATCGCCGGGCAACCTTATATTGAAATCAAGAATATTGTAGATAAAAAGGCAGTACTGAAAAAGGAAGGTATTCATTTTGGCTTTGCTTTCAATATTAAAAACCCGGTAATAAGGGCTGATATCCCTTGGGGTATTATGAAAGTGGATGACGATCAATTACCCGAAGGTAATAGAAACTGGATAGGTTTTCAAAGATGGTTAGACGTTGCTGACAATACCAAAGGCATTACCTGGTGTTCCTTAGATGCCCCTACTTTCGAAGTGGGAAATATGACAGCGAATATTTTAGACGCCGCGATTGGCTCGAAACAGTGGATAAAAAAAATTGACCCAAGTGCTACCATTTACTCCTGGGCACTAAATAATCATTGGTATACCAATTTTCCTTTAAGTCAGGAGGGCAAAATTGAATTTAGGTATAGCGTTTTGCCTTATAACACCGGCTATGATGCCGGGAACTCCAATCGTTTTGGGGTGGAGCAGGCGCAGCCCTTAATTGCTACTCCGGTAAACAAAGATATACAGGACAAATCACTTTTATCCCTGGAAGGAAGTAGTAAGGTACTCGTATCAATACTTAAAACTGATAGTACAGGAAAGAATATGCTGATAAGAATTCGATCCGTATCTGACAAAGATGAGGAAGTGAAACTGAATTGGCTTAGCCGTAAACCCCAATCGGTAGCTGTTTCCGATAACTCCAAATCTGGTAATAACGATATGATAGTTATACCAGCTATGGGATTTACAACCATTGAGGCCACATTTGCTAATTAAACTACGCTTGCAGCCATCATCGACATTAAACATAATTTCATGTGTGCAGGGTTATTGAGTAATACAAGTGCATGATTATCGGTAATAAAATACGGATGGTAAAATGAGTAAAGCCTTACAACATCTCGTTGTAAGGTTTTTTATTCCCCAAACAACTCATTTTGCATGCTCATATAATTCAGGAAGTAATTAGGGAGTGGCGCATCCCGCAGCTGCCTGAATTTATCCGCAAGTGGTTTAACTTTAGTAAGGTCTTTCCTGGATGATTTTACATAAACAATTAACCGGCCGATCGTGGTTTTGTCCATGCCAAATTGAAAATGTTTGGAAAGACTCTCAAAAAGAACAATAAAACTGGGTGTAGTGCCCAACGCCTTGGAAATGGCGTCATTAACCGGCGTGTTGGTAGTATCGTAGATATGTACGCTGGGATAGTTCGTATCCTTATGCCATGTATAAGGAGCATTGCGGGTCGCATCCTCCTGGCTGACGAAATTATAGGAAGGGTCCTGCATTTTTGTTACAGAGCCTGATTTTACGATACCGTGGGAATTGTCGGCAATTGTTTTATTCACTTTTGAGGTTTCAAAATACAGGCGTGAGGAGTCAGTATGTGTGTTACCTATTGTTTGAATAGCGGTACGGTAAGCATCCATACCGGAGCTGCAAATGGTTTCCGATACCAGCTCATAGCCTTGTACTACCCTGTTTACAGAACGTTGCTTGAATGCTTCCGATAACGCCGTTTTTCTTTGCCTTTCAGGCACTTCAGACTGTTGTTCTTCCGCTCCGGCCTGGATTAATTCGTATTCATTCAGGTTCTCCAATGTTCGAATCGCCCGTTTAATCAGTTCTATATCCTCGGGTGACTGACTTAGCTGCTCTACGAGCACCTTGGCCTTGATTACATTTGAGGTAATGCGGTTGTTCACCCATTTGTAAGTGTCTTTGGCTACAAGCGGACTTTGTTTAGTCGTTTTAATATCATGGAAGCGGCGGAATCTCTTTTGCGCCCTGATAATTGCCAGTTTCAGTGCATTCAGAATAGGGGCGCTGTCTCCCGGTTTTCCTGTGAAGTTATTTTTAAAATCTTTCATCAAACCGGCTTCCTTCAACACCTCCAGCATCATATACGAAAAAGTGGATGCGGGAATGAGGCCCGGCCATATACGGATGCTAACGCCCACATCGCCAACTGTGGGATAAGCAAACCCAAAGCTGGCGCGGTTGGCGAAGCTGATTTCAAACTGATCATGAAAGGTGAATACAATCTTCTTCTTTAATTCGTCCATTTTTTCTTTTGGCAGCCCGCCAAAATCTTTGGTATAGTCAGGCAGTGGCTCCAGCACCAGGCAGGGGTACTGGAAAAAATCGACCTGGTTCACGGAAGTGATGGCCCGCATGTAATTGTTCTTTACCTGTGCATTGATGATATTTGAAACATTAGTTACCAGCTGCCTCCGGTCGTTAAGCATATCTTTTTTATAATTAGCGGTGGGGAGTGCGTCCTGGTTATTTCCCAATACTGCCTTCCGGGTGTCTGAACGGAATGATTTTTCCTCGATATTAACAGAAGCATCTACCTCAACAACATCATTAATCTGCAAAACGGTCATGATTTCCTGGTACTGCACAAGATTAGGGACAATAGCGCTTGCATTATACCTGGATTGATGCCCCGCGCTATCGGCGTTCACCCACATGATCAGGTCATGTCCTGCAATCTTTACTTTTCTCTGTACCACGGTATTGCCAGACCTGGAGCCGAGCATATTAGTATTTTCATATGATCCTGCTATATTGCTGATCTTAAGTTTATTCCCGTCGCCAAATGTCACGTAAAAGCTCAGGTAAACCTGTTTACCTCCGATAGCTTTACTTTTGCCGGGCGAATGCTTCTTAAGATAATTCCTTGCCCATTTTTCAAAGTCATTCCGCACCACATGTTTATGCGCAAATGGCGCCCTGAAATAGTCGGTATTCTCTCTCTTATTATTTATAGGATCTTCAGATAACCCAAAGGTAAAATCTCTTTCATAGCGCACGTCGTACTGATATACATTGGACTTTTCTGCCTCATCTTCTTCCTGTTCTGTGGAAGTATTATAGCCCGGAGGTGCGTTTTTCTTGAAAAAAGTATTCAACGGCATTCCCAGTTGATGATGTTGTCCCCCCTTTGCCTTTCCGGATTGTAAGGCGGCAGCATTAAATTTTCGTATATCAGTTTCCATTTTCGTGGCGCTGTCACTAACGGGCATTGATTGTTTGTCTACAATCTCCTGGACGGTATCCCGGTCATCTTCATGGATGTTGAAATGCCGGGGCTCTTCAAGCAGCATACCCTGAGCCTGGCTTTCTGCATCAGCATCTTCTTCCGTACTGTCACTCATCGATTCAACCTTCTCGGGAGCTTTGTTCAGCTCTTGTTTAAGAATCACCCAACCTCTCTTTTTAGCAGCTATGTACTGTTTTATCTTTTCTTCGTCAGCATCTGCTGTTTTATACCATTGTGCCCATTTAAGCTGTGCGTCCTTCAATGTGAACTGAATGGGGGCGTTATTCCCGGATGGTGATGGCGCCGGCAGAGATATGCCGCGTGAGCCCGCGTTATTAGCAACTGCAGCGGAAGGGGAAGGGTTGTCTTTTGAGGGTATCCGGTTTAACATGGAAAATCGGAACAATGAATATTTTATCGATCATTGTATGATGAATATAGCAAAAATATTTGTAATAAAATCCAGGTAAACGATAGAGCTGGTTTGCCACCGGCATATCATCACTTAACCGCAGTACGGCTACTTCCAACTTTGCTGGCACACTAAACAACCAAACTCACCGATGCATGGGGCATTAATGTTCCCGGTTGGTATTCAGGATAACGTTGTAATGGTATTCCTACTCTAACACCATCAGCAACCCACCTGACGCTTTCATTTCAAGCTCGTTCACGGGCCTGTTAATATTTTCGATCTGGTAGGAAAATGCATCTTTCCCTTCTGTTATCAGTTTCGCTTTCTTTTTACCGAAGGCCGATAAGTTAACGGCAATTTTTTGTGCAGATGATTGTGCATTGATTCCGGCAATGTACCACCTGCTGCCGGATCTTCTCGCCAATACTACATACTTACCGGGATACCCGTCCAGGAATCTAACCTCGTCCCAGCTGGAAGGTAATTCGCGGAGCACATTTTTCACCTGCTCATCTACTTTCAACATGCCTTCCGGTGATTCAGCATAATGCTGCACACCGGAAAGGAATAGTACAGACAATGCCAGCTGAAACGCATTACTGGTTTTGCGGGTGGTATTGGAGTGTACTTTATACAAATTCACCGGGGTATAATCCATAGGGTCAAAAGCATTTCTGACAAAGGGAAGTACAGTACAGAACTGTGCTTCCTTGTCGGCATCGGCCTGGCTAAAGGTTACATTCTCAAATCCCCTGACTGCTTCAGCTGTCAGCAACTGTGGGTAGGTGCGGGCCCAGCCCCTTGGTAAGGTGGCGCCGTGAAAGTTGACCATTAGCTCATTGGCGGCTGCATCATGAAGAATATCCATGTAATATTTGATCACCGACCGTCCATCACCGGCAAAGAAGTCTACCTTCACACCCTTAATGCCCATTTTGCGGATACGGTGAAATTCCTTCATCCGGCTTTCGTGCGTCAGTAACAGATCTTTGGGCGTATACTTCACTGTATTCCAGTCTCCGGCGGAATTGTACCAAAGCCACAGGGATACGTTTTTGGTGCGGGCATAGTCCGCCAGTTTTTTCATCTGCTCGTAACCAATTTTCTGATCCCAGTTTACATCAATCAAACAATACTGCCATTTCATATCTGCAGCCAGATCAATGTACCTGATCTGTTCATCATAGGTAATAAAATCATCTTTGGAACTGATCCAGCTCCAGGAAGCCTTTCCGGGTTTGACAAAGGCCGTATTCCGGAGTGCTGAAGGCCGTGCCAGATCTGTACCTGCGGTAGAGGTGATGATAGTTTCCAGGGAACCGAGGGTGATCACTCTCCACGGTGAGGTGAAGGGCAAAATTGATTGCGGCAAAAATCCCTGGCCGGTAATGACCTCCCTGGGATCGGGAAAACCTACGGTAAAGTTGCCGGGAGTAACAGTAGAAAGTAAACGCGTGGCACAATAGCTGCTGTCCAGGCCGGCTTCGGTAATCAGTACCCAGTTGTTACCGGTTTTAAACAACGCCGGATATACCCAGCCTGTCTTATTTTCACGAATACTGTCTACCGGTACCTCTGGGTTATAATGCTCTTCATATGCGGGGTTGCTGCTTTCCCAGCCCGATTTTGCTACCTGCATTGGTTGCAGCCAGGTAGTTGTGCCCCGGGGGAAATTAAATGCAGTACTTTCCGATGCTACGGTTTTAATGCCGGCGGCCTTCCCGGTAAGCTGATACCTGAATGCCACAGCATCGTTGGAAACCTGGAATGCGATGGCCATCGCCTGGCCATTTTCTCCTGTGTAGTGCAATATCCGCTGGTTGGCTACATAGGTAACGCTGGATTTCTTGCCATAACTCATCCGGTAATCATCTTTGATTAAACGGACAGCGGAAGCGGATACGAATAGAGGATGACCGGAAATATCTGCGTCGGCTAAACGCAACCCCAGGGGGGAAGCATTTATGACCACCGCATTGTTATACTTTACTATATATTGAATGGCGCCCTCCCCGGTAGTGTTGACAGCTACCTGTACTTTTTTATCAGGACTGGATATCAATACGGGGGCCGACTGCGAAAATCCTTGCGTAAGCGACAAAAAAACAATCACTAAAGTCAGTGGGATTCTTTTCATAACACGTTCGTATTTTAACCGGTTTAAAATCCGGCTTTCAAATGTAAATAATAATTGTCAATATGACGATTATTATTTTAGGCACGACGCACAGGGAGAAATTTTAAATGTATTTATACGGGCCGGCGCGAATAATACCCCATTATCTAAATGATTGTCCGTTTCATTTTTGCATAAACCCCTTTTTAATCTATAAGTTTGCGGACTTAAAATACCCAGGGAATACCTGTAAACAGGTTACTTAATCTTCTGCCGCAGGCAGCAGATCTGGTATTTTATTAATAGCTTTGCAGGAAATTTAACAAACCAGGTAAGGGAATGCGGAAACAAATGATAACGGTTTTTTTGATGCTGATCTGGCTCTGCCAGCTATCAGGCCGTTATATTGTGATGCTCGACTTCTACGTAAACCAGGATTATATAGCAAAAAATCTTTGTGTTAACCGGGATAAACCCCGGATGCATTGTAACGGTAAGTGTCACCTTGCCAGGAAAATGAAAGAGGAAGATCGGAGAGACCAGGAAAACCCCGATCGGAAAGCGGACAACAGGATGGAAATATTTTACGCCAGCCTGTCTTACCACGATTTCCTAAAGCCCGTATTCACCAACATTACCCCTTCTTATCTAACTCCTCATAATACAGGTACCCCTGTTGATCAGCCTTCCGGGGTGTTCCGTCCTCCCATTGCTTAAGCACAGTTGTTTTAGTTTCCTTTTCGTTGCATGTTAATCATGTACGTTAGTAACGTGTCTGTGGTCATCCGCTGATTGCGGTGAGGCCTGCTTTTGCCGGAAAAATATTCATAGTACATCTGCATTACCTGCAGGTAACGGATGGCTATTGCCTGGTCTTTTATTTCATTACTCAATCATTGAACAGGGAGCTGACTGAGCCTGCAGCCCCGTCATTTAATTCATCTCTCATGTACAATATCAAGCATACCCTGTTAACTGTGACTGTAGCAGCCTGTTTCCTGACCGCCTGTAAAAAGGATGAAGCGGTTACGCCCGCAGGTGATAACACCGTAAAATCTACCTTGTCTATTCAGTTTGATAATATTGTGGGCGACAGAAATCTTCAGTTGAATACAGGTGTATACACCAATGCAGTTGGAGAAAAATTTACAGTAGAACGTTTAAAATATTATATCACCAATATCAGGGCAAAGAAATCCAATGGAGAAGAATTTATAGTGCCGAAAGACAGCAGCTATTTCCTGGTTTCTGAAGCAGATCCCGCTTCCCAGTTTGTAAAAGTAAAAGTACCTGAAGGAGAATATGCTGCTGTCAGTTTTATCCTTGGCGTAGATAGTCTCAGCAGCGTAATGGATGTGAGGAAAAGAACCGGTGTATTAGATCCCTCCGGTGGCATGGATGGTGGCATGTACTGGGAGTGGAATATGGGATACATCTTTTTTAAAATGGAAGGCACCTCAGACGTGGCGCCGGCGGATCCCAGCGGCAGACATAATTTTCGGTATCATATCGGCGGTTTCGGCGGTTACAATGCACCTACGATAAATAATATCAAAACTATCAATATCGATCTCACTGCAGGCGGTATTGCTAAAGTACGACAGGGCAGGGAAGCCAATGTACACCTGATGGTCGATATCCTGAAGATGTTTAACGGCGCTGCCAATGTAAGTATTGCCGCTCATCCTACTGTTATGTTCGGCGATTTCAGCACCACTATCGCCAACAACTATACGAAGATGTTCCACCATGATCATACCGAGAACTGAATGAAAAATTTTGGCAGATGAATAAATTGAAATGGTTGCTGTTAACCTGTTTGGGCGCGTTCCTGCCGGCTTGCAGTAAGCGTGAAGAAATTAAAGAGCAGGTAGTGGCATTTGCCGGGTTTCAACAGCCGGCCGGATTTCCATCACCTGCATATAAATTTGCAAACAACAAGGTGACAAAAGAGGGATTTGAATTAGGCCGGAAGCTATTCTATGAGCCACGCTTCTCCCGGAATAATACGATTTCCTGTGGGTCCTGTCATTTGCAAACTTCTGCATTTACCCACCACGGCCATGATATCAGTCACGGTATCGATGACCGCCTGGGCAGCCGGAACTCGCCACCCATCATGAACCTCGCCTGGAGCAATACTTTTATGTGGGATGGAGGTGTATTTGACCTGGATTTACAACCTGTTGCACCTATCACCAATTTTGTGGAAATGGATGAAACAGTAGGCAATGTGCTGACAAAACTGAGAAACACACCTTCCTACCCGGCGCTGTTCAAAAAGGCATTCGGCTCAGATAACATCACCACCGCCGATATGATGAAAGCATTGTCGCAGTTTATGGTGATGCTGGTAAGCGATCAATCGAAGTATGACAGCGTAATGCGTAAACAGGGTGTGAGTTTTACACCGGAGGAACAAGAAGGCTATGCCATATTTCAACAAAAATGTAATACCTGTCACAGGGAACCCTTGTTTACCGATCAGTCGTTCCGGAACAACGGTGTTACGCCCGGTCCTAACAATGATGAGGGCCGTTATCCTATTACCCTAAACCCTGCCGATAAGTACAAGTTTAAAGTACCAAGCCTGCGCAACCTGGCATATACCGCGCCTTATATGCACGACGGCCGGTTTTATACTTTGCAGGGCGTGCTGACGCATTATAACTCTGAGGTAACGGATATGCCTACACTGGATCCGCTATTGAGAACGAATGGTAAACCAGGCATAGCGCTTACAACAAATGAGCAGGAAAAACTGCTGGCATTTCTGAACACATTAAATGATCAGCATTTCATAAAAGATGAACGTTTTTCCCAGGAAGCGGTACAATAACCACCTGATAAAAAAACTAAAGATGAAAAAGATATTACTCCTATTAATTTGTTTGGCAACCGGTTTATACGAGGCCCGCGCCTGTGATATTTGCGGCTGCGGCGTAGGAAGTTACTATATCGGTATTCTGCCTGATTTTAAAAAGAGATTTGTGGGACTACGGTACCAGTATAAAACACTGCGCTCGCATCTGGGGCCCGGCGGCACTACATCTTATCTCACTACTTACGAAACCTATCAGACCGCTGAACTCTGGGGTGGTTGGAATATTGGTAAGCGTTTCAGGGTACTGGGCTTTGTGCCGGTTAACTTCAACAGCCGGGAAAACCAAGGCACTACCATCAACAAATCCGGTATCGGGGATATCGCGGTGGTGGGTTATTACCAGCTGCTCGATAAACAACAAACAACCGGCACCGGCCAGCTCCTGGTACAATCTTTATGGATCGGCGGTGGTATTAAGGCGCCTACCGGGAAATATGAACCCACAGCACATAAGGAAAATGAAGACGCGCCCAATAATTTCCAGCTGGGTACAGCCAGTACCGATTTTACGCTAAATGCCATGTACGATGTAAGACTGATGGATGTTGGTGTAAATGCGAACCTGAGTTATAAAATCAACACCAACAACAAATATGATTATCAGTATGGCAATAAATTTACCGCCAATGTACTGGCGTATTATAAAATAAAGCTGGCCAATAAGGTCACTGTAGCTCCCAATGCCGGGGTGTTGTATGAAACCGCCGAAAAAGACAGGGAGGAAAAAAAATATACAGCGGACATTTCCGGGGGGCATTCCCTGTTGGCCACCGTTGGATTGGAAGCAACCCTGGGAAGCATCTCCGTTGGCGGGAATTTTCAACCGGTCATCTCACAACAACTGGCGGATCAAAGGATTAAAGCGGGCAATCGCGCTATGGTACACGTTACCTGGTTATTTTAGTATTTCACATTTTTAAGCTGCTACATGAATATGAAATCCGGCGACATTGCTGTTTTGTCAATTGACATGTTTGAGGCTGGGAATCACCTTTTCTGGATCGATCGCCTTGACAGCCTACCTGAACAGCATCCTTTACTGGAACGTCCGCACAGACAAACGTTTTATACCCTGCTGTGTACAGAAAATACAGGTGGTAATGTGATGATAGATGGTGTTGGTATCCGGATGGACCGGCCTAAAATTATATGTGTAAAGCCCGGCAGCATTTTCAGTATGGATATTAACAGCGGTCTCAGTGGCACCATCATTTGTTTTACGGAAGATTTTTTTTCACTGAGGTATAATAACAACGCCTTGTTCCACTTTTCCTTCATGAACCAGGAGCATAATAATGATATAAGCCTCGAAGAAAGCAAGACCGCCGAATGGAAGTTACTTTGCGGGTATATGCTGCAGGAATATACCAGTCGCCGGAAGAATGTTGACAGCATACTGCGGTCGTTCTTAAATATCCTGCTTTGTAACCTGGACCGGCAATTCAACCCGGCTCCTCCAAATGAAAGGAAGCATAACAAAGAAGAGAAAATCAGGCAATTTCAGTTGTTGCTGGATGAGCATTTTGTAAAACATAAAACGCCGTCTTTCTATGCTGAGCAATTGAATATTACCACAAATTACATGAACAAAATTTGCAGGAAATATAAGGGGATATCCAGTGGCGAATTAATCCGGAAAAGGGTTGCTATTGAAGCACAGCGTTTACTGCATTATTCGGCCCGTTCAGTGGCGGAAATATCAAATGAGCTTGAGTTTGAAAGCGTCTCTTATTTTGTTACTTTTTTTAAGAAGCATACCGGGGTAACCCCAGAGAATTTTAGAAAACATCATCAATAAGTATAGGTATATGAAAACAAACGACGTTATACGTAGAAATGAAAGGAAATTCAGTCGCAGCAGAATCCTGGTAAAAGTAATACTGGTGATAGTCCTGGTATTGATCATCATGCTTCAGTATGATCATATTATTGGTCTGCTAAAGTAATTACGGGCATAGGAGCAGAGGGCCTGCTTTGTTGCAGTGTTTATTATTTAGTGAGCTGTAGATGTGAGTTTTTGCAATTTTTTTATGTTTTACATAAAAAAAATATGGTTTTATTTAAAACTCTTGCTATCTTTGAAAAAAAAATGGAATGAACCATTTCTTCGTTAAAGTTTTAAGACTTGTTGTAAATACAGCCTGGTACTTATTATTGCCATTCCTGTTGATGGTGATAATTGCAGTTGTTTATAAGGTGAATACAAAGCATTACCTGGATATGGATATCCCGGTGTATGTGAAAGATGTAAGCACCCTGCCTGCTTTACCGCTTAAAAGTGAACTTTGTGAATTTAAGGGAATTAAACAGGCCGATGCGGTGCTCCGGTTCCAGGCAAAACCTACGTTGCTGGTGCTTGTGCTGGTAACAATCAGTTTGCTCTGTAATGTGTTGCCGCTCGCAGGGATACTGTATCAGTTCAGAAAAGTATTGAATTCCCTGAAAGCACAGGTTCCCTTTTCCCATGAGAATACGAGAAGGTTGAGGTGGATCGGTTTGTTCATTTTTTTACTTGCTGTAGGGAAATTTTTAGCAAGTCTTTTCAATTTAATATTTTTCAATCAACTGTTTTCCGGCGTACATACAGCCTATCTGCCAAAAGTTGAATTTAGTTTTTTACTGGTGATGGGCGCCATCATCGTGTTTATGCTATCGGAGATATTCAGGCAGGGGTATGAGCTGAAGACAGATAATGAATCCTTTGTATAATGTCAATAGTCATCAACCTGGATGTGGAAATGGCCAAAAACAAGATGTCACTTACAGAATTATCTGAAAGGGTGGGCATCTCTATGACGAATCTTTCGTTATTAAAAACCGGCAAAGTTAAAGGGATCAGGTTTGATACTTTGGAATCGATTTGCAGAATACTCAATTGCAAACCGGGTGATATACTTGATATTTCCGCAGCGCCAACCAAACGTGCAAAATGAAACATGGGCGCGTTGTGTGCCCTCACCCTGCATAAGATAATTATTCAGGTAACTTATGTTGTAGTAAATATGCGCGCCTGTGTTCAGAAAAGCAGCCAGCAAAAGAAAGGTAATCCACCTCACTTTCCCGCTGAATCTTGCTGCTGCCAAACCAACTCTTTTCCTGGTCGTTTTGGGTAGGAAGGAAACCAGCTATTAGCCATTAGCTTTTAGCTTTTAGTAAATGGCGGATAATCTTCGCTGCATTTACTAAAAGCTAATGGCTAAAAGCTTTATCTCCTGTATACCCCCACTTCCGCCAGGGCGGAGTAATTTCCATTCTTATAATCCGACCGCACAATTACCCTGAAATACCGGAACGACATGGTATCTGTCAGCTCTAAATACTGTTTGTCTGTTACTGATGCCAGTGTATAAGACCCCACTGGCACCCAGGTTGTTTTATCATTGCTCACTTCTATTTCCACCAGCTTCAATGGTCCATCCAGCGGGCTGCGTTGTACAAACGTGAACCCATAGGCAAGGTTGGTGACGCCCATGTCCACGGTGATGGTATGTGGATAGGTACTACCCGAAACTTTTGACATCTGCCAGACGGTAGACGTGTTATTGTCAAGGGCGTTACCCGGTCCACGCCCTGAGGGTTCGTCAAAATCGGAGGCAGTGGCCGTCCACCCGCTTTTAGTGTATTCCTTCGGCGGGCCTTTCACCACCACCGTTTCCTCTGCCGAATTAAAAATATCAATAGCGCTGGTATCAGGCTTATACTCGGTGGTATAAGCAAAAGATGCCGACGAACTAAAGGCAAAATTAGAAAGGGTAGTGGTAGCCGAATCCACGGGAACGGTTATACGCTGTTCACTGCCATCGGTATCCGTATACCTGATCTTCGTGGCGGTAACATGGGCGTCGGCGCTTCCCCAGGTAATGGAAACTTTGCCCGTAGCATAAATAGCACTCTTAACAGGTCGGGGCAAAAGGGAGCTGATATAGCGGTCGCCAAATACCTGGCCGGTGCTGCTCACCCGGATCGATTTGTTTCCTTTGTCATCGAAAGTATAAATATCAAAAGAGTAAGGGCCCTCCGCCATAGGCGACAGGATCACCTTTACGGTATCCACTTCATACATTCTTTTGGTCACTACTTCGAATGAATCGCTTTTGTTGTTCCAGTATATTTTGGCTTTGGTTACCTGCGGATCTGTCAGCAGCCACGAAAGCTGCAGCCGGTTTTTCCCGGGAAACACTTTTACGGAATCAACAGCGCCTGCATAAGGAATTTCTCCGTTTGCAATAAATTGTTTGTAGGTATCATCCATTTTGCTGCAGGCCGATAATAATGTTAGCAGCAGGATACTATTGGAAAGAAGTCTTTTCATGAGTGATAATTTTATGATTACTTCACGTTACCCCAGAAAGTGAGTTCTGCTATGTACATATGATCCAGCAGCCCCCATACTTTGACCGTTTTAAAACGCAGGTATCTTACAGGTGGAATGTCTGCCGGAAAATCAAAATCTTCTCCGTCTACAGTAGCAAATTGTTTATCTTCCGTAGTTACGGTACCATCCGGCGCCCCCGATGGTTTTACCGATTGAAAGCGGCCCAGCAGCTTCCAGTTATCCCAGCTGCCATCGGTAGGAGGATTGTCGCTACCCCATATTTCATAAACCTTTGGGTCTCCGCCGGTGTAAGGGCCGGCGGTGCTGCCATCCCGGTGATGCAGCTTTAACCGGCTCAGCGTGGTGGTTACGCCCAGGTCCATAGTAAACCACTGTGGTAACCCGCTGCCGGGTTTTGTATGGAAAATAACATTTCCCCCGCTACCCGTTTTATCGTCCCAAAGGAAGGGGATTTTACTGCCGATATGCCCGGAATAAGTGTCTGTAGGCAGATCTACCTCTTTAAACTTTGACTTTTCCAGTTTCATTTCAAACAGCGGCGTCAGCTCTGCAAATAAAGTGTCAGAGTGATTATTCCACCGGTCCTTCACATAAACGCCGAACTTTCTTTTATTGATGTTAAAACCCCTGGCGGCAAAAGAACCTTCTTTTCTCTTGGTATAAAATGTTTCGGCTGGTACCAGCTCATTGGTGGAATCCACAGCCAGAACGGATAGCACGACATCTGCCTCTGCTTCGTTCACAAAACTCACCCGCACTCCGCCAAAGGTCGCCGATATTTTAAGCTGCCTGAATATTGCTTTTACCGGTGGTGTTAAAGGTTTTATGGAGATGGTTACCGGCGTGGAAATATTTTCGCCACGACTCACAGCATATAGTTTCACCGGGTAATCGAGGGTATCCGGAAAACCGTCGATGGTAAGACTATTCTGGTAGTAAGAAGCTTTTACTTCGCGTTCTACACCCGGCTGAATAGCATATACTGCTTTTACATACAACAGGTCACTTTCTTTAGGCCGGCTATAGCTGATTTTGGCGCCACCTGCAATACTTACTGCTTTTACATTGGACACCGGTCCGGGTGTATGATCTTTATTAATAGGACTGATGAGATCCTCTTTGCAACAGCTAAGGCTGATAAGCCCAGCGTAAATAATATATTTTTTCATAGCGCACATTTTTGGGAGCTGTTTACCAGCCCGGGTTCTGGTTCATTTTTTTGTTACTCAGCAGTTCTGATTCAGGGATAGGCCACAAGTAATCCCTGGGTATAAAAGTTTGGATGTAGATTGCCTTCTCCCGGTAATAGGCGGCAGCATCTTCCTGGGCCAGGTCCCAGCCGGTAATGGGTTTATTCATTTCACCAACCGCTTTTTTCCATCTGCGCTGATCCCAATATCGCTGCCCTTCAAAGGCAAGTTCAATCAGACGTTCCCGTTGTATAATTTCCCGCATACCGTCTTTATTGGAAAACTTCGCAGGATTACGGGAATAGTTCGTCCACGCACTTTCTACCGTTGGTATACCAGCCCGTGCACGCACCAGGTTCACGTAGTTGTATACCTCCGCACCCGGACCGTTCACCTCATTTTCTGCTTCTGCATAAAGCAGGTACAGGTTGGCCAAACGGATAACGGGCCAGGGATAATTTTGTGTGGTGTAGGTGTTGCCATCACCGATCACGTTGTTAAAGTTGACCAGTTTTTTGGGCCAGTAACCGGTAACAGAATACGAGGACTGGTTTTGAGCGCTGGCAGGCTGCCCTTTTTTACAGGAAACAAAAAACAGGTTGGCGTTATCGTTAAACAATCCCTGTCCGTACCAGATGCCGCCATCAAATCCCAGGTCTGCATAAAACCGTGGTTCCCGGTCGAAATGAAGGGCGACTGTCTGGTAACCTTCCTGGATATCGTAACGGTATGCGCGCGTGCCGGTACGAAGCTTAAAACGCCCGTTGTAATCCCAGGTTTTGTCTTCTGTGATGGGAACGCCGTGATTGCTGTAAAACATCTCGGCTATTTTGAGGGTAGGAGCAATGTTACCGGCGGTACCACCGTTCGCTGTTTTGGTAGGATCAAGTCCCCGGGGAGTAGCCCTGGACTGTATGCCGGAAGCCATGCTATTGGTATGACCCCATATGATCTCGGGATTCCATTTTTCGCATACGGCGTTACGGATACTGAGTTCTATACGGGTGGTATCCGATATTTTATAGGGAAAGAATTGCGGGTTAAAAGTATATAACCGGTATCCCTGTGCCTCGCAAAGCGTAATGGCGTCCTTGCATGCGGCCGCGGCACGTACCCATTTCTCCTGGCTAACAGCGGCCGAAAACAGCAACCGGCCATCCGGTCCCTTAAACCCGGCATAGTCTGCGTTGCCGTTAAACAGCGGGCTGGCGGCTGTTACCAGCACCTGCGCCTTTACTGTTACTGCAATGGCTTTGGTAATACGACCTAGTTCTGATACTTCGTTCTCTATTTTTTCCGGCAGTTGTGCAGCGGCTTCATCCAGTTGCTGCACAATATAGTTTACACAGGAATCTACCGGCTCCCTTGGTGGATACACCTGTTCAGGACCGGCGTTCACGGGCACGTTTGCCTTGATCAGCGGAATGGGGCCATACATCTGGAACAGCCAGAAATGATAATAGGCTTTAAGAAACCTGGCCTCTGCCGTCCAGCGTTGCTTTTCCGCTGGTTGCATATCCGGTACCCGGCCAATATTATCCAGGAAAATATTACACTGACGAATGCCTTCAAACAGGTCCTTACCACCGGCACTTCCCTGCCAATAGTTCATATAGCAATTCACTACGTTCTGGTTGCCCCGGGCAATCTGCCAGGCATTAGAACCCGTGGAAACAGGCAACCAGTATTCATCTCCGGCAGCATTGGCGGGATTCCCGTCAAAGTCGCCCAGTGCAGGCATATAGGAATAGCAGGTGAAAAGAAAACGTTCAGCGGTCGACCGCAACCGGAAGGCATAGTCAATGGTGGCTACGTTATCGGGTACAATGTCCAGGTACTTTTTACAGCTGCTGAACAGGGCCGGCAATACGAGCGCAGATATTAAGATGAATATTTTTTTCATGTTGTAACATTAAGAAGATAAAAAAGCCCATTGTCAGAAAGTGGCCAGCGCACCCACATTGAACACGCGTTGCACTGGGTAGCCGAGACCGTTACCTGCCATCTCCACATCCCATAATTTAAACTTGCTCCAGGTAAACAGGTTGGTACCGTTGAAGTATACACGCAGACTTTTTACATACGATAACTTACGGACGGTATAACCTATTTCCACCTGTTTAAGCCTTATAAAGGCGCCATCACGCATAAACCAGGTACTCTTCTGGGAGTTGTTGTTATTGCCGATGGAGGTGGTACTCAGGCGGGGCCATAAAGCATACAGGTTGCGGTTTTCTTCCGACCAGTGACTGTCGGCATATACCTTCAGTAACTGGTTTTGGCCAACAAACGGAGCGGTAGCACCGGCATCGATCCAGAACGATTCCCTGCCCAATCCCTGGAAAAAGGAAGAGAGGTCAAAGCCTTTATATCCAACGGAAAAACCAAATCCATACGTGATTTCCGGTGTGGTGGGGAAGCCCAGCGGCACCTGGTCCAGCTCTGTGATCTGGCCGTCGCCGTTTACATCATGGTACTTGATATCACCGCCACCATACTCACCGAAATTTTGTTTGGGGGATTTGGCCGCTTCGGCATCATCTACAAAAAGCCGCTCTGCTATATATCCCCATTGCTGGGAAATAGGGTAGTTGACATGCAGCTTCCAGGGAGCGCCATCATAAGAAGGTTCTTCATACACCGTAAACTTGCTGGTGGCATAAGTGAAGTTGGCCCGGGCCTGTACCCAGAGGTGCTTATTAAAAGAATGGTTATAATCTGCCGAGAGGTCCACGCCCTTGCCCTCTGCGGCGCCCACGTTGGCTCTTGGCTGTGCGGAAAGACCCATGGTAGCAGGCGTGGCAAACCTGGTCATGAGAATATTGCTGCGCTGCTCCATATAAAAATCTGCCTGTATAGTCATCCTGCTAAACAGCTCCAGCTCAAGACCCAGGTTGGTTTTCCTGGCCAGCTCCCAACTGATATTGGGATCAGCGTACCTCGACAGGGAAATTCCCGGTTTGCCGTAGCCATTGTCGCGGCCAAATACAGCCCCCTTTCCTCCATCGTTCATATTTACATTGGAGAGGTACATAAAGCGATCATTAGGACCGCCAATGGCATCGTTACCGGATAACCCATAGGTAGCCCGCAACCGGAGATTGGAAATGGTATTTTTGTAAGGCTCGAGGAATGGTTCATTGGATACCGTCCAGGCTACACCAACTGAAGGAAAGAAGCCGTAGCGGTGCGATTGATGAAAACGTTCTGACCCGTTGTACCCAAAATTGAGGTCTATATAATACCTGTTTTTGTAAGAATAGGTGCCGCGACCCGCGAGGCCTACGTTGCGGAAGGGGAGTGAGGCTTGCAGATCATCGGCATTTCCTGTCAGGTTATTACGAACCATGAACACAAACAAACCACTCAGTGTATGATCCTTATGGAAAGTCCGGTTATAATTTAAAGCAGATTCCATATAAAAACTGGAGCTCACGGTTTTATCGCCCGGCTCATAGCCCAGGTATTCTGTGCCTTTTTCTTCATTCAGTAATTCCAGCTTATAGGTGTTTTGTAATTTATCATAAGATCCGGCTTTGTACCAGAAAGGAGTATAAGCACGGGTAACATCGAAATACGCATTGCGGGTAACATTCACCATAGTCCTGAAGTTCAGTCCTTCGGTTAATGCGCCGAGGTCCTGCTTTACCTCAAACTGCGCCGCCATCATGGAGCGGGAATAATTTTTATACCCTTTTACCATGTCAGCATATGGATTCAGCAGGTAGTTTCCGCTGCCGTCATCATAATTGCCGAACATAATATGCTGCACATACTGGTGATCTGCATCCACAGGGTAATAAGCCGGAAAGTAGACGGGGTTGGTACGCATCACTTTTTTGTAGAGGTCGGCGCCGCCATCAATAGGACCGGTATAATCATCAAACGAACCACTGAGGCGTACCGCCAGGTCGGTGGACTTTGTAACCTTAACGTTTACGTTGGAACGTAGTGAATAGTTTTTAAGATTGATGTTGCTGTTAAAGTTATTCCGCTTGTCTACATTGAGAATGCCATTGTCTTTGTTAAAGGACCCTGCCACATAATAACGTGCCACGCCACCGCCGCCACTCACATTCAGATTAGCGCGCTGGTTAGTGGTATACTTTTTAAACAGTGATTTTCGCCAATCTGTAGCCGGATACATTTGGGGATTGATACCGGAAATGGTGTTGTCAATTTTCTGATCTGTATAGGGAAGTTGTCCGAGCGGATCCCTGGTAAGCACCGCTTCATTGTTGAGCCGCATATAGGTAATAGGATCTGCCAGCGCTACGTTGCGGGTGGGTGCTGCAAGAGAGTTTTCCACGCGCAAGGTAATGGCGGCTTTGCCTTCTTTTCCTTCTTTGGTGGTCACCAATATCACACCGTTGGCGGCACGGCTGCCGTAAAGAGAGGTGGCAGTGGCGTCTTTCATGATAGAAAAACTGGCAATGTCGTCCGGTTGTAAACGGGCAAGATCAGTCACCGTCAGCTCTATACCATCTATCAATATCAGCGGATCTTTTTTGTAACCAAACGTGGTAACGCCGCGGATAAAGAAATCGGCATTGTCCTGTCCCGGTTCACCGCTGCGCTGGTAACCGATTACGCCGGCAATACGCCCTGCCAGTGCGGTGGTAAGGTTGCTGGCCGGTACTTTCAGTTCTGCCGGATTAATGGTGGTGACCGCACCTACTACATCGGATTTTTTCTGTTTGCCAAAAGCCACGATCACTGTTTCGCCCAGCTGGTTGAGGGAAGGCCGCAAAGTTACATTGATCTTTTCCCTGCCATTAATCGGTATTTCCTGGGTGGCAAATCCTATCATCGAAAACACCAGCGTAGCATTGTCTGCTACTTTAAGAATATACCGTCCATTGTTGTCGGAGGCGGTACCTATGCCAGGTTTATTTTTGACAGCAATGGTAACGCCTATTACCGGCGTGCCACTGGTATCAGTGACGAGTCCCCGCACTTCCTTGTCGGCCGCCGGGAGGGCGCCAATTGCGGAAGCGGGCCACCGGCATAACAGCAGTAATGCTATCACCAGACCGGTGTAAAATTTGTGTTGCATAAATAATAGTTGAAGGTTGATAAAATTCGTATATACGTTTCCGTTATACAAACGGCAAGCCCTTCCCGCAGATAATTTTTTTACCTGCAGGTCATCGGATAGCAGCTAGGTCATCGCCCTGGCTTGTAAAAGTGTGAATGGGAGGCAGCTACGCGCCGGATGTCTTCATCAGGAGATAATAATTCATAACGGGTTTTTTATAGCGTTAACTTGACTTGTAATCGATTGCAAATGGTGATTAAAAAAAAGCAATACTATTCCTTGTAGTTATTGCGGGAACTGGAAATTCATTCATTGTTTACTGTTTTCTCCCTTTACAAACATTGCTACATAGGCGGATCACAACAGGGAAATGTTATCATGCTAATTTGCGGGTAACCACTGTTTCAGTATATAGGGACTGTTACAGCGCTGGGACAAAGATTCCATAATAATACAAGCAATACAACTTTTTACCGTTGTAAAATACAACTGTTTCGGTTGTGCTTTACAACCTTGTTTTGCTAACATGTTGTATATGAAATCATTGAAAAAATAAATGGACTGATTATTATTTGATTGTTTAAACGTACATTTATAAGCAAATTCGTTTTTCTTATGAACATCGGTCAGAAAATAGCCCGGCTGCGGGAGATCCGTGGTATTAAGCAGGCTGACCTTGCGCGGCGATTGGGAGTAACCCAACAGGCGTTGTCGAAAATGGAGAATTGTGAGTCGATGGACGATGACCGGCTGGAAAGAGTGGCCTCAGCCCTGGAAGTATCACCCGACGTGATCCGCAACTTCAGGGAAGACGTTATCATCAATAATGTGTATGACCAAAACAATACGGTGATCAACTACCAGTTTAACCCGATTGAAAAAATTGTGGCGCTGTATGACCAGCTGCTGGCGACAGAACGTAAACGCATCGAGCTGCTGGAAATGATGTTAAAACAGGAACAGGAAAAAAAACACTAAGCATATTAATACCCTTTAACAACCGTAAAATTATTTTTAACAACCGCTATATCGTTTATATTTACGGTGAAATACAATAGCCGTTCGCTATACCTTTTTTGTTTGGTTAACCAATAATGTTATAATTTAAATGAAGTACTGTTTATCTCTTTTGTTTTTGTTGATGGTATCAACAACCGCGCTTTATGCCCAAGGTCAGAATGTATTCCCAACCCCATCCGGCGCTGTAGGAATCGGAACCACTACACCAAAGGATCTGCTACACGTTAATAATGGAAATATAAGGGTCAGCAATCCAGGAGCCTATCCGTTTGGCGTAAACATTGACATGGTGGTTCCCTCAGGAAACTGGGCACGCGAATTCAGCATCTCCTCAACGGCAGCAACGCTGACAGGAAAATTAGCCGCGTTTGGCGTATATGGGGGAGCTGATACCCTGAATTACGCATATGTAGGCGGCAATACCACTCAGACAAGCCCCTATCTTTCGCCATGGATGACATTCAGACCCAATGGTAACATCGGCGTCGCGACACTCAACCCGCCAACGAAGTTCGCCGTGAATGGTGGCCTGACGGTTTTTTCCTTCGGTAATGCCGCGCTGGCAAGGCCCGCAGTATCCGCAGGGACTATTACCGGGGAAATACGGGGTACGAGTCCTGACTGGTATGCAGGCGATGATGGTTTTCTCCGGCTCAGCGCCGGCGGTGGGACCTACGTCAACACAAAATCATTTATTGACCTGTCAGGTTATACTTCCTCGCAGCCAGACCGTTTCCAGAATATCACACTCGGCACTTCCGGCTTTGAAAGAATGCGCATCGCTTCAAATGGTAACATAGGCATCGGTACATTGAATCCCACCGCAAAACTGGCAGTAAACGGTGATATCAAAGCCACACGCGTAAAAGTAACCAACAGCGCCGCCGACTGGCCTGATTACGTTTTCCATCCGGCCTATCAGCTACCCGGCTTGCTGGAACTGGAAGCCTATATCAACAAAAACCAACACCTGCCCAACGTACCTTCTGCAGCAGCAGTAGAAAAGGAGGGAAGCGTGGACCTGGGTGATATGAATAAGATGCTCCTTCGCAAAGTAGAGGAACTCACTTTATATATGATTGAGTTGAAGAAAGAAAATATTGCATTAAAAGGTCGCCTCGAAAACCTGGAATCGAAACAATAAATTAGTTAAGCAGCCCCTGAACAATATCCGGGGGCTGCTTTATACATACGATCATTATCCCCGCTTGCCTCCGCGGCTTATCAGAAATATAATCAAACCCACTACCACTGCAACGGCAAGTATCCCCGTCCATACACCCGCTTTGAATATGCCGCCTATAACTTCACAACTGCTGAGAAAAAGCACCAGGCCCGATAACCATAAATAATTGAGGTTTTTCATATCGTTCAGTTTTAATGTTATAAACTGCTTTTCATATCCTGTACCAAAATATATTTGCAGGTATCAAAATAATTAACAAGCTTTAGTATATCAACCAAAAGACGTATGAATACAGGGAAAGCCCATAAATCAGGTTTACGCGTGGTGACTTCCCATTCCTCACTTTGGGGACGCTTTCTACAAGGTGACCGCCACGCTTTCGCCGGAATATATGATGCCCACATCGACGACCTCTTTCATTATGGCATGCATTTCTGCCAGGAACAAGAGCGGGTGAAAGACTGTTTACAGGACCTGTTCCAGGATCTCTGGATCAGCAGGGAACACTTGTCTGCCGAGATACAAAATGTCCGTTACTACCTGATCAGCAGCCTGAGAAGACGCCTCCTCCGTGCGTTGCGTAAAGACCGCCGCTACCAGCACCGCGAATCATGGGAGGCCTTCGAATTCGAATATACGCTTCCCCTCGAAAACCAGCTGATCCTCGATGAAACCGCCGAAGAACAGAAACGCCTCCTGCAACAGGGGCTCGCAAGCCTTACCCGCCGCCAGCGGGAAGCCATCTATCTCCGCTTCTTCCAGAACCTCAACTACCAGGAAGTAGCCGATATCATGTCTATGCAGGTAGATTCCGTATATAATACTATCTCCAAAGCTATCGGCATCCTCAAAAAGAATATTTCCTTGCCGCTCCTGCTGCTGCTTTTAAGCAAATAAAAAAAACTTTTAAAAAAGTGATGAGATTTGTCTCATAAGGTGCTCTTTAAGAAAAAGCACGTTCTCTTGGCAGCCAGCAACTATTTATCATACACAGCCAGGGAGTTTGCGATGGATGAGGATTTCCAGGAATGGGTATTACACCCCGAGCTCAGGAATGTGTTTTGGGAAACGTGGCTCCAACAACACCCGGAAAAAGAACCTATCATCAGCGACGCCAGGCAATTGGTGCATAGTATCCGTTTCAGATCATACACCCTTTCCGCTACGGATAAGGAACAACTATGGGATGCCGTTTGGAGCGGAATGGCCGGAGAAGAAATAGACAACGATCCGGCAGCCACTACGCCCTGGTGGAAACACACCTGGAAATATGCAGCGGCGGTATTACTGGGCATCCTCGTCGCAGGCGCATGGTGGTGGATACAAACACCCCGCGCCGGACAAACGATCCTCAGCACGCATACCAAATTGGGTGAAACCCGGCGCCTGCTGTTGCCCGATTCTTCCGAAGTAACGCTGAATGCCGATTCCCGCCTGCTCTACGCCGTAACCGGCAGCGGTAAAAGAGAAGTATGGCTCGACGGAGAAGCTTTTTTTCATGTAAAACATACTACCTCCGGTCAGAAATTTATCGTGCATACCTACGATAATCTCAACGTGGAAGTAATAGGTACACAATTCAATGTAAACAGCACCGGCAAAGAAATCGTAGTGGTATTGCAACAAGGCAGTATCCTGTTAAACATAGGCGAACCCGGTAAGGGAAAAGCCACCGAACTATACCTGCATCCCGGAGAAATGCTCCGGTACAATAAACAGGATGGCGACTATGTCAAAAAGAGTGTAGCTGCGGATCATTATACTTCCTGGCATACAGGCCGGTTGATCATGGACGATTTTACCCTGGCCGATGCCGCCACCTTCATGCAGCAGGTCTTCGGTAAAACACTGATCGTCCGCGATTCGCAATTATTAAAATATAAAGTATCAGGGTCAATGCCGATTATTTATAACCCTGATACCATGATGACTCAGCTGGGAAAGGTTTTCCGCATGCAATTCAACCAAAGAGGCGATGAAGTCTGGATCCATAAGCAATAGTGGTCGCCCCTCATTATTATAAGCAGTCTTATTCTTAATCGTTAAAACCTGTTCAAGATGAAAAAAGGTTTACGTGTTTTGCTAATGCAAACATTAGCCCTGTATTTCCTATCCCAAACGGTGTCGGCGCAAAATATCGCCGCTGCCGGTAGCCAGCCGCTGCCACCGGAAACCGGTAACAGCGGATCATTACAACCAGATGAATCTTCCCTGAAAACGGTACTTCACCTCATAGAAGAACACTTCAGCGTTTCCATTGCCTATAAAAGCAACCTGGTAAAAAATAAAAAAGTACAACTGTCCGTTACTGCCTGCCAGTCGCCCGAAGAAGCTTTAGGAAAAGCCCTGCAACCCTTTAACCTGCACTACGAAAAAGTACGGGAACATTTCTATATGGTCACCGAAAAAACAGCCACTCCACCACCGGCGGAATCCGGAGCCACACAGCAACAGCATCCCGTCAAAGGACTGGTGAAAGACGAGAAAGGTAATCCCTTCGCCGGCGTTACCATTCGCATAGCCGGCACTAATACCGGTACCGTTACTAACCCGGATGGATCCTATTCCATTACCGCTCCCGGTAAAAGCAACGATGAACTGGAAGTGACATTTATCGGTTATGAAACACAGCGTATACCCGTTAGCGGTAGACAGCTCATCAATGTTACCATGAAAGAAGGCGCCAGCGCACTCAACGAAATAGTGGTAACAGGATATACCACCCAGAAAAAGAAAGACCTGACCGGATCCGTAGCCGTGGTAAATATCGACAACTTAATCAAACAACCCTCGGCGCAGGTAACAGAACAGTTACAGGGACAGGCATCAGGTGTAACCGTGATTGGCTCAGGCCAGCCAGGCGAATCCCCGCAGATCCGTATCCGTGGCGTAAATACATTTGGTTCCAATTCACCGCTCTACGTGGTGGATGGCGTGCCCACCACCGATATCGCTGATCTCAACCCGAACGATGTGGCCAACCTCCAGGTATTAAAAGACGCAGGCGCGGCTTCTATCTATGGTTCCCGTGCTTCCAATGGCGTGATCATTATCACCACACGCCGTGGCTCCGGGAAAGTGAAAGTAAGCTACGATGGCTACTACGGCCGTCAATATCCAAAGAACGGAAATGTGTGGAACACGCTCAACCCGCAGGAACAGGCTGAACTCAGATGGCTCGCTTATAAAAACTCCGGCGCCGATCCCGGTAACGATCAGTATGGTCACGGTACTACGCCGGAAATTCCTGATTACATATTGCCGTCAGGCGCCATGGAAGGAGATCCTGCCGTAGATCCATCTAAATATTATGTCAACCCGAATTATACCGACCTGGCAGACTATGGTAATTTCTACCAGATCGTAAGAGCCAATAAAGCCGGTACCAACTGGTATCGCGAAATATTCCGTCCTGCACCCATCACCAGTCATAACGTGGCCGTAAGCGGCGGCGGTGACAGGGGTAATTATCTCTTCTCCCTGAATTATTTTAATCAGCAGGGCACTTTGATGAACACCTATCTCAGACGCTATACCGTTCGCTCCAATACACAATACAATATCACCGATCATATCCGCGTAGGAGAGAACCTGGCTTTTTCTATGTCGGAAAATCCTACGGTAGACATCAACACCGCTGATGCCGCCATTGGCCATGCTATGCGGGAACAAAGCATTATCCCGGTATATGATATCAAAGGCAATTTTGCCGGTTCCGCCGGTGATGCCCTTGGTGATGCAAACAATCCCGTGGCTATCCAGGCGCGCACTGCCAATAACAAAGCTTTCAACAGCAGGTTGTTTGGTAATGTTTATGGAGAAGTGGACTTCCTCAAATACCTGACCTTCCGTACCAGCTTCGGCGGAGAGGTGGTATCCGGATGGTCGCACTCCTTTACTTTTCCGCAATATGAAAATAAGGAGAACGCTACCAGTAACTCCTATTCAGAAGGATCTAACAATTCCCACAGCTGGACCTGGACCAACACACTGACCTATCATCAAACATTTAACAAAGACCATGACCTGAAGATCATTGCAGGTACAGAAGCATTCGATAGCCGCAGCCGCACCGTAGGAGGTACTACAAAAGATTATTTCACCTTCGATGCCTACTTCCCCGACCTGACCACCGGTACCGGCGTACAAACCAACTACAGCACCCGGGAAATAGAATCCCTGTTCTCCCTGTTGGGTAGGATAGATTATGCCTTTAAAGATAAATACCTGTTGAGTGCTACCCTGCGCCGCGATGGTTCATCCAAGTTTGTAAATAACCACTATGGCAACTTCCCCGCTATATCCGCCGGCTGGCGTATTTCACAGGAGGAATTTATGAAGAAGGCGACCTGGATATCCGACCTGAAGCTGCGTGGCGGCTGGGGAATCATGGGTAACCAGTTAAACCTCGGTGTCAACAACGGCTATTTCCTCTATGGCGGTAAACGCAGCTCTACCTACTATGACCTCGCCGGTGTAAACAATGGGCTGAATGCCGGTTTCGCCAGCTTCCAGATCGGTAATCCCGATGCTAAATGGGAAAGTGATGTCAATGCCAACATCGGTATCGATGCCAGTCTTTTTAACGGGCAACTGGATTTATCGGCAGATTATTACCGCAAGGATATCAAAGACCTGCTCTATAACCCTGAGCTGCCCGGCCTGGCAGGTACCTCTGCGCAGCCCTTCGTGAATATTGCACAGATGAAAAATGAGGGATTCGATTTCTCTGTTGGCTGGCATAAAAACATCAACAAAGACCTCCAACTAAACTTAACGGGTACACTGACTACCTACAAAAATAAAATCGTAAAAATTGCAGATGGGGTAGACTACTTCGATAGTGACGGCCGCCGTTTTGATGGCAGCAACATTATCCGTAATGCAGTAGGCCAGCCGGTGTCTTCTTTCTTTGGTTATAAAGTGATCGGTTTCTGGAATGAAACATCCGAACTGGAAGAAGCAGATAAACAGGCGCAGAAGGCCACCAACACACCCGACGCCATATACCAGGAAGGCGAAGGATTGGGCCGCTTCCGCTACCAGGATGTGAACGGCGACGGTATCATCACACCCGATGACCGTACTTTCCTGGGCAATCCAAACCCCGATTTCTCTTATGGTCTCAATATAGGCGTTACCTGGAAAGGATTTGATTTCAGTCTTTTCCTCTTTGGCACACATGGCAACCAGATATGGAATAATGTACGCTGGTGGCGCGATTTCTATCCTTCTTTTGAAAGTGCCAAAAGTAAAACCGCATTGTATGATTCCTGGAGACCGGATCATCACAACGCCAAAGCGCCGATACAGGAAGTAGATGGATCTACCAGCACCCAAAACGTACCCAACTCCTACATGGTGGAAAACGGTGCTTACCTGCGCGCAAAAAATATGCAGCTCGGATATACCTTTCCTGCAGGATCACTTACCCGCCTGCACATTACCAAACTACGGGTATACGTACAGGCAGCTAACCTGTTTACCATCACCAAATATTCCGGCCTGGATCCCGAAATCGGCGGCTCAGATATCACCGATTTTGGCGTAGACGAAGGAGCGTATCCTAATCAGCGTCAGTTCCTCGTTGGGCTTAACCTGGGTTTCTAACAATTGCTCATTTAAAAAAGTATGATCATGAAATCATTTTATCATATACTACTGAGTGCAGCTTTTGCAACTCCCCTGATAGCCGGATGTGGTAAAAGTTTCCTCGAACGCACGCCGCAGTCTTCCCTGGAAGAATCGGCCCTTACCAATAAAAAAGGAGTAAATACCCTGCTCATCGGCGCTTATGGCGCATTAGACGGACAGGATTTTAAAGATGGCGACATGGTGAACCTTTCCGGTGGCAGCGGTTATGCCGTTTCGCCGGATAACTGGATCTATGGCAGTGTTTGCGGTGGCGATGCCCATAAAGGCAGCGACCCGGGAGACGCCGCCGCGGTATTACAGATTGCCACTTTTGTAGGCAATGCCACCAACAGTTTTTTCAACGATAAATGGCGGGTAGACTATGAAGGCGTACGCCGTTGTAATTTTGTGTTGCATATACTGAAAAATGTGACCGATATGAGCGCCGGTGAAAAGAAAGAACTTGAGGCGGAAGCCCGCTTCCTCCGCGGACATTTCTTTTCAGACCTGAAGAAAATGTTTGATCATGTACCATGGGTAGATGAAAACTCGGAAAGCTTCCTCAAACTGAACGTAGACGATTACAAGGTGCCTAATGATAAAGACATCTGGCCAATGATTGAAGCCGATTTCAAGTTTGCAGCGGATAACCTGAATGAAGTACAGGACGTGATAGGCCGCGCCAATAACTGGGCCGCAAAGGCTTACCTGGCCAAAACTTATCTCTACCAGAAAAAATACGCGCTGGCCATGCCTATCTTCGAAGACATCGTCGCAAACGGTGTTACCGCCAAAGGAACTAAACTGGCACTGACCCCAAAGTTCCATGATAACTTCGATGCCTTTACTGAAAATAACAGCGAAGCCGTTTTTTCGATCCAATACAGCGCTAACGATGGCTCCGGGGGCACTGGTAACGCCAACCAGGGAGAGATGCTGAATTATCCTTATAATGGCCCTTTCAGCTGCTGCGGTTTTTATCAGCCTTCCCAGGACCTGGTCAATTCTTTCCGTACAGATGCCGCCGGTTTGCCTTATATCGATGATTTCAATGATCATGCGGTGAAGAATGATATGAATATCGCCAGCAGCGATCCTTTTACACCGGATGCGGGCAACCTGGATCCGCGGCTCGACTGGACCGTTGGCCGCCGCGGTATTCCTTTCCTGGACTGGGGCAATCACCCCGGCAACGACTGGGTGCGTGACCAGCATTCTGCCGGTCCTTATGCTGCATTGAAAAATGTATACATGCAGGCCACCCAGGATAAATATTACGACGGCAACGGATGGGCGCCCGGTAACGCCATCAACTATGTGTTGATCCGCTACTCAGATGTGCTGCTCATGGCGGCAGAATGCCAGGCCGAAGCCGGGGATCTGACCATCGCACAAAACCATGTAAACGAAGTACGTAACCGCGCTGCCAACCCGGTAGGCTGGGTGAAAACATACATAGATCCGTCACGTCCGATGGGAGGTTATACGAATACCCCGGCGGCACATTACAAAATAAGCCCGTATGCAGCCGGTACCTTTACCACTAAAGGAAAAGCCTGGGCAGTAAAAGCTGTACGGTTCGAACGTAAACTGGAACTGGCCATGGAAGGTCACCGCTACTTCGACCTGGTGCGCTGGGGCGTAGCTCAAACAGAACTGAACCGATATTTCAGTTACGAAAAAACCATCACCACTGATATTGTAGGCGGTAACTTTGGCGCAAAAAATGTGAGATACCCGATCCCACAACGACAAATAGATCTGAGCGTGAAAAACGGAACATCCGTGCTCACGCAGAATACAGGCTACTAATCATCTGATCAGCAGGGAAAGGTGACTGCCTTTCCCTGCTTTATACTCCTCATAGCATAAATATATCATTACATGAAACACGGCTATTACCTGTCGCTGTTAATGAGCCTTGCTTTGCCTGTACGTGCCCAGCAATGGCTTGCTGCAGAGCAGCCACTGAATGAAAACTGGCAGATACAGTCGGCCGCAAAGGTAACCGGGCACGGTAAAGAAATTTCCTCCGTAAACTATTCACCGGATCAATGGTACCCCGCTAAGGTGCCGGGAACCGTGATGGCTTCCCTGGTAGCAGATGGGGTATACAAGGATATCTTCTTCCATAACAACATGGAACATATTACCACCGACCCGTTTAAAGTACCCTGGTGGCATCGTACTACTTTTAACTTACCTGCCATGGCTCCCGGCCAGGTGGTACAGCTGTTGTTTAACGGCATCAACTACCGCGCGGCTGTTTGGGTAAACGGGCAACAGGTGGCCACCGATACGCTGCGGGGTGGATTCCGCAGGTTCAGGTTCGATGTGAGCAAACTGGTACACGCAGGCAGAAACGTACTGGCGGTAGAAGTAACCGCCCCGGCGCCCGGTGAGCCCACCCTCGGATTTGTAGACTGGAACCCGGCGCCTCCCGATAAAAACATGGGGATCTGGCGGGATGTGCAACTACTGCTGAGTGGCCCTGTATCTATTTCACAACCTTTTGTACAAACCACTGTTGATACGGCCACCGGAAAACGTGCAGCCGTTACCGTGAGTACACTGCTGGCCAATGAAAGCAATCAGGCAGTATCCGGTACGCTCGAAGGCAGCATAGGAACGGAGATCCGTTTCTCCCAACCGGTCACGCTGGCCGCCAACAGCCGTAGCCAGATAATATTCTCCCCGGAACAGTACCCTGTACTTAACATCCGGAATCCACGGTTGTGGTGGACCCGCGACCTGGGCAAACCGGAGCTGTACCAGCTGTCCCTGCAGTTCAAAACCAATAATACGGTAACGGATAAACGTAATGTCACCTTCGGTATCCGCCAGGTATCCGATTATATCAATGCCGACGGTCACCGCGGGTATATTCTCAATGGCAGAAAACTGCTGATCCGTGGCGGTGGCTGGACAGATCCCATGCTGCTCAATGCTTCTGCCGATTATGAACGGGCCGGTATTGACTACGCGGTACATATGAACCTGAACACCCTCCGCATGGAAGGATTCTGGGGGAACAATCAGCACCTGTACGACCTTTGTGACGAAAAAGGTATCCTCGTAATGGCGGGATGGAGCGCCCACTGGGAATGGGATAACTACATGGGCAGCCCGGCTGATGAGTATGGAGGCATCATCACCCCGGAACAGCAATTCATTGCTACCGAGTCGTGGAAAGACCAGGTCACCTGGTTACGTAACCACCCATCCGTATTTGTTTGGGTGTACGGCAGCGATAAACTGCCCCGCCCTGCCCTGGAACAACAATACCTCGATATCCTGCACCAATACGACCCTTCCCGTCCTTCCCTGAGCTCCGCACACGATAACACCAGTTCCATCAGTGGTTCGGCGGGCGTGAAAATGCGCGGTCCATACGATTATGTGCCGCCGGATTATTGGTACATCGACGATAAAAACGGCGGGGCTTTCGGATTCAATACAGAAACAGGCCCCGGCCCGCAGGTACCGCTGCTGGAAAGTTTGCAGAAAATGATCCCTGCAGATTCCCTCTGGCCCATCTCCAACGCCTGGATGTATCACGCCGCAAGAGGGGAGTTTCATAACCTCGACTACTACAACAATGCAATGGAAAAACGTTTAGGTAAGCCTGTTAGTCTGAACGACTACCTGCGCAAAGCCCAATACCTGAATTATGAAGGCATGCGCGCCATGCTGGAAGCCTTTGCATCCAACAGGCCCGTTGCCACCGGCATTATCCAGTGGATGTATAATTCCTCCTGGCCAAAACTCTGGTGGCAGTTGTACGATTATTACCTGCTGCCTACAGCCGCATTTTATGGCGCCCGTAAAGCAGGCGAGCCCCTGCACATTTCCTGGAACTATGGCCGCCGCGGTGTAGATGTGATCAACAACACGGCAAATACCACCGGGCAGCTGAAAGCCAGCATACGGGTAATGGATACCGCGCTGAAAACAGTGTACCGCAACGATACCCTGCTCCGTGATCTGTTGCCGCAGCATGCTTTTCAACTGCCTGCGTTACCGGCGCCACCCGCTACGCCTACCTGGTATCTCGATCTGCAGCTACAGGATAAAGGCAAAGTTGTAAGCCGTAATTTTTATGTGCTGTCGTCCCGGCAAGACCTGCTCGATACCGCGAAAACCAACTGGTACATTACTCCCCAGTCACAGTTCGCCGATCTGTCTTCCCTCGGGCATCTCCCGGCTGTAAAACTGGAAATGCAATCAAAGCTGACCCGGAAAAACGATACCACTTTCGCGAAGGTGCTGCTGAAAAATCCGGGGAAAGAACTGGCGTTTATGGTACACCTGGATATCCGCCGCCAGAGCGAGGAAACAGTAGTGCCTGTATTCTGGGAGGACAATGATTTTACCATGCTGCCCGGCGAAAGCAGGGAGATGAACGGCTATGTATATACGAAAGATTTACAACAACCTGCGGTGATTGCTTTAAGCGGCTGGAACATCGTACCAATTCATCAATAATGAAAAACAGGAATTATTATATCGTAGCCTTAATCATGCTCACATTTTTTGTGATCTCTTTTCTTACCAATGTAATAGGTCCGCTGATACCAGACATCATCAATGGTTTTCACCTGAGCCTCACATTGGTGGCGTTGCTGCCTTTTGCTTTTTTTATTGCCTACGGGGTGATGAGTATTCCTGCCGGCATGCTCATAGAAAAATATAAGGAGAAGAAGATCATGATAGCCGCCTTTGTGGTAGCCTTTCTCGGCGCGTTGCTGCTGTCATGTTTCCCCAACTACCTGACGGCGGTGGCTTCTCTTTTCCTGATCGGTTGCGGTATGGCCATGTTACAGGTGGTGATCAACCCGCTGCTGCGTACCTCCGGCGGAGAGGAACATTATGCGTTCAACTCTGTGCTGGCACAGTTAATTTTTGGACTGGCTTCTTTTGTAAGTCCGCTCGTATATTCGTACCTGGTAGTGAACATACAGGGAGGTGGGTTGCATGCCTTGGCCAACCTGGTACCCGCTGAACTCCCCTGGATTTCGTTATACTGGTTATTTACCGTTATCTGCCTGGTAATGATGATAATCATCGCTATCTCAAAATTCCCCAAAGTTGCATTAACAAAAGACGAGCAGGCCGGGGCGCTGCAAACACATATCGATTTGCTGAAAAAGCCAATAGTAGTGCTGTATTTCTTTGCCTTGTTCTGCTATGTGGGAACGGAGCAGGGGATCGCTAACTGGATTTCGCAATTTCTGAGCGTATATCATCATTACGATCCGCAAACTACCGGCGCTAATGCGGTGGCTTATTTCTGGGGCTTAATGACCGCCGGTGGGGTAGTGGGATTGCTGTTGCTGAAACTGACGGGTAGCCGCAAAGTATTGATTGGCTTCACGCTGCTGGCCATTGCCAGCCTTACCGCGGCATTGTTTGGCAGTGGTCCGGTGGCACGCATCGCGTTTCCACTGATAGGCTTCTTTGCTTCGGTGATGTATCCTATCATTTTTTCACTGGCGCTGAATTCTGTAACAGAACACCATGGCTCATTCTCCGGTATTCTTGTAACGGGTATCACCGGCGGGGCCGTGCTGCCGGTGATCGTAGGCTGGATCGGCGATCACTGGGGATTGCGTACAGGCATGTGTTTCCTGTACCTCACTATGGGATATATTTTGAGCATCGGATTTTGGGCGAAACCCATCATCACCAATAAAACATTAAGCTTCGGCAACCGGGAAGCAAGGTAGCTGCTCTGCCCATTGCAGGCCACCGGCTAATGCATGCCTGCTGAATTCAATATGTATGACCCTGCGGTTATGCCCGTTGCTGCTGCGTCCGGAAGCATGCATCAGCAGCGGCCGCATAATCATCATGCCGCCTTTCTTTACCGGGCAGCTGACATCAGGCGTGAGCGCCAGGTCAATACTATCCGGGCGGTAAATACCTTTGCGGTGGGAACCGGGAATTACCTTTAACGCACCGTTGTGCTCATCGGTATCATCCAGGTGAATGCGAACAGTAAAGTTGTTTTCCAGTATACCAATGGGAGGTTGTACGGCATATTGATCAGGCTTCACCGTCCATGGGCCATAACCTTCAACAGCCAGTTTTTTCGCTACTGCAATCGTCAGGTCCTGGTGCCAGGCCACAAACCAGTTCGATTGCCCCGGCTTATCAAAATAGATAGATTTCACCGGGAAATAGCCGGTACCAAAAAGCTGCGCGATTATCCCGGCAAGGCACTCTGTAAAAATAAGCGGTTGTATGCCCGGAACCACCTGTAAAAATCGCCGGATAGCGAAAAGGTCGTTAGTTTTCCGGAACAGTGGACCGGAACTGTCCGTCGCACCGATCACACTTATCATCGTATCTATTGCACTGTCGCTGAATACGTCAGGAATGATGATAAATCCATCAGCATCCAATATTTCCATCTCTTGTTTACTCATCTGTTATACGGATATTCGTTGATCCAGTGAAATCCCCTGCTGATCAACGCAAAATCATTCGGATCTTTTCTTTTTAATACCACATGTATACTATCGCTGCCTATCTTCCCGTTCAGATACAGCGTATCTTTCGAAGGAATGCTGTAATGCATCGCCACGCTGTCAGTTTGACTACTCCAGTAAGTCAGCAGATGTTTGGTGCTGTCAATTTTCATGTCGTAGTACTGCATATCATCTTTTTTTCTGGCCGCCATCTGGTTATCTTTATCAAGATATACTTTTTGCCAGAATTTAAAATTGTTAATTAAGGAATTGGATAATCCGGCGGTATCGCAGGTCACAGATTTTACTTCATAAATGCCATATAAGGGGGGTATTGTTTTACGAACATACATACGATCCATTTCCATGCCTCCCGTGATCGTTGTGTATAGGTAAAACGCCAGGAAGGCATACTTCAATCCCACAAAAACGATGCGTTTCCATTTTGTTTTAAAAACGGGCCGCCAGTGGTTCGCCGCAGGAACCGGTTTGTTAAGAACGAAAAAGCTGATCAGGCGCTGAAGATCCGGCCACGCGATAAAACAGGAAAGGAGGAGTAAATGAGTGGAGAACAGTTTCACTGGGATATCGTAGAAGAGGTTCATCATTACAATATTCAGCGTTACCAGGATGCTCATGAGCGCTCCCAATAAACGGGTGCGCCGGAAGAAAAGAAGCACACCGCAAAAACATTCTGCAAAACCGGTAAACAGGTTATAACCGGTGGAATAGCCCATATATGTCCAGGCAAGCCCCATTGGCGACATATCGCCAATAGTCTGATCCAGCCGCATGAGGGGAGGAAAGGGGAATTGTGTTTTTACAACTTTGGCCATGCCATATCCGATCATGATCGTAGCCAAACCATAACGGAAAAGTACCATCGTCCAGTATAACAGGCGGTCATAGGATTTTCTCTTACGATCCAACAGCGACCAAACGATCGTAACAAATAGCGACCAGGCTATCAGGCAGCACATCTGCAGATAGTTGTAGGTGGTGTCGCCACTGCCGCCCGGGCGGTATTCTATTTGAAAGTCCCGTTTGATCAGCAGCTTCCCCATCCAGGTAACAGGTGCGTCGGACGGAAAGCCCATTATCCCGAGATTATTAACCAGGTAGAACAAAAAATAGGTAGCAAAAAAACGGAATAAAATCTTTTTGCCGGCAGACCATGTTGACAGGGCGTCGTTTTGGAGGTTCATAGCGGATCTTTGATGCACTACGAATTAATTGAATTTTTTTTGTGTTACCACATATTTGGAGATTTTTAAAAGAGTAGATAAGTATAGGTTGATAATTTTATCAACCTGTACTTATCGTTATTTGATCAGTGTGATACTGCCTTTGAACTCAAATTTTTCTCCGCTTTCACATACAGTCCGCATGGAGTAAATATAGGCGCCCAATGGTGCAGCATGATTGCCATTGCGGCCGTCCCATCCGGCAGCAGCTACGTTTACAGGAAAATGTGTTTTTTCAAATACAAGGGTACCCCATCGATCGTAGATGCGGAGCCATTCAATTTCTTTTACCCCCTTGCCCTTGGGATAAATACGTTCGTTTCTGCCATCGTTGTTGGGTGTAAATGCTGTAGGCATATAGATGGCGCTCTGATTACAAAGCACATGTATGATCACATCATCGGAGGCCTTGCAGCCATAGCTGTTTTCTACTTCTATCTCATAGCGGGTGGTGAGGTTGGGAATGGCCTGTACCCGCGGGCAGTTGCTGCAATCCAGGTAATCGGCCGGTGTCCATTTCCAGCGTATTACATCATTACTGTAGTTACTGGCCAGGTATACAGGCACGCCGGCCATAGTTTCCCTGTCTATGCCCGCACTCACCTGTGGTCTGGCGTTCACGGTTACATTAACAGCCGCCTGGTCGGAGAAGCAGTTGTCTTTGTCATAACCTGTTACCTCATACGTGTAAGTGCCCGTCCAGGGCAGCGTACCCACCGGTGTTGAAATGTTGGGTTGATCCAGTCCCTCTCCACGCCAGCTGTAGAAATCGGCTCCCCAGGCGCGCAGTGGCAGTTTGTCGCCCAGGCACAACACTGTATCGGGGGTGGCGTGAACGGTAAACGGTTGCACCACCCGTAACTTTACTTCGTCTGTATTGATACAGCCATCGTTGTCGGTTACTTTTACCTGGTAGGTGGTGGTGATGGCCGGTGATGCTGTAGGGTTGGCAATCCCTGTATTGCTCAGGCCTGTAGCCGGACTCCATTCATAAATACTGCCGCCCCCTGCGTGAAGGGTAGTGGTATTTCCCAGGCAAATAAATTCGGCCGGTGAGCTGGCTTTAATATCCGGCAACGCTAGTATGTTGATGGCATGAATGGCCTGGCCCATACAGCCATCGGCACTGGTAACTTTTAGTAAGATATTGGTATTGCCCGGCGTTGCATAAGATTGTGCCGGCGGCTGTTGTACGCTGCTGCTGTTGCCGCTGCCCAGGTCCCAGGCCCAGGTAACATCGGTTGACCGTGTTACGCTGCCGCTGAAATTTACCGGTACATCTTTGCAAGCCTTATCTGGACCGGAAATGGCTGCTAACGGTTTGGGATATACGTTAATAATTTCGGATACTTTCTGATGACAACCATATTTAGTAGTGGCTTCTAACCCAAACGTATACACGCCCACTTTATCCAGGTAAAATTCCGGGGTAGTGGTATTGATATTTTTAGGCGTAAGAGATGGATCATAGGTCCAGGTAAAGGTGGGGGTGATGCCCAGGTCTTCTACCGAATAACTGTTGAAAACCGGCGCAAACGTAAGCGCGCCCTCGTCACAAAGCTTTGGAACACTGGGATGCAGTTTTATATCCAGCTGATCTATCACCACCGGGTGATCCAGGAAGGCGCTGCCTTTACAGCCGGCCGCGTCTTTTACGATCAGCTGTGGCTTATAGATGCCCGGGTCGGTGAAATGGTGCTTTACTTCAAGTGCATCTGTCTCTTCCACATTGCCATCGGTAAAATCCCAGCTGAAAAAGGTGGCGTTTTCCGGCTTCACGGTAAACGTAATTTCCTTTTCGAGACAACCTCCTTCCGCGCTGGCTGTGATCACGGCATAAGGGCCTTTTACGATCACTATCTCGCTGTATTCATCTTCTGTGTCAGCGATGCCTTTTACTTTTAATGTCACTTTGTAATGCCCTGAAGTGGTATAGGTATGCACCGGGAATGCCTGATCAGAAGTGCTGCCATCGCCGAAATCCCAGGCACAGGTGGTATAGTTGATAGAGGTATTGTTAAAACGATAGATGGCAGGCGCACAGTTACCACCGTTTACAAATGTATAGGTATATGTGAAGCTTGCGCCTACAGCCGCTACTTTAATGGTTTTCGTGGTTTCATCAGTACAGCCGTTATCATCTTTTATCTGCAGCTTTACCTTATATACGCCTTCATTGGGATATACATGCGATAAATAATATGGCTCAGTGGACGTATTCCCATCTCCCAGATCCCATTTCAGCTCCGTGATGGTACCACCTGTTTCATTTGAGTTATTCCAGAAATTAATATTGGCGCCGGGCATTACCACATTCGCATCGGGAGTGAAATCGGCATTGGGCCCGTTTACCTGCAGGTTTTTGCCGCCATAGGTATTTACACAGCCCTCCTTATCCGTCACAGTGAGGGTAGGAGCAAAATTGCCCGCCGTTTGATAGGTATGTTTGAAAGGCGGACTGCTAAAGGTTTCTGAAGGGGTGTTATCGCCAAAATCCCAAACCCATTTGACAATACTGCTGCTATAGGTAAGGTCAGAATTGTCGGTGAAGGTAAGCTCCGTTTTCTTGCACTCTATCTGCGAAGGCAGGTTGTAATCAGCAATTGGTCCGCGTACATTCATATCAATCACATTACTGTTGTTAAAACAGCCCAGCCTGTCCAGGATCCGCAGGTTGACAGTATGTTTACCCGGCGTAAGACCGCTGTATACGTGTGTAGGTTTATCGTAATCCAACCCCCACTGTTCACCGCCGTCGAGCTGCCAGTGATACGGCCAGTTGCTGTTTCGGATGCTGCCATCTTCCGCGGTTACCCTCGCGGTGAAGCTTTCATTACTGCATAAGGTAGTTTTGTCTGTAGTAATGGTTACGGGAGATGGGGCTATAATACTCACGCTGCTGCTCAGGTAGGTGGTACAATGACCGTCGGAGGTGGTTAGTTGAATCGTATAGTTGCCTGATTTCTCGTAAATATGCGTTACGTTATCGCTGTGAACCGTATAGGAAGTATCTTTTCCGTCGCCCCAGCTCCATTTCCAGCTGTTCGCCCCTAATGAATACTCGTTAACGTTAACGGTAGTACGCTGATCGCAGTTCACGGGGCTTACGCTGAAACGGGGAAAAGGATTGACTGCTTTGATATATGCAGTTTTGGTAGCGCTGTTGGGGCAAGTGCCATTTGACACAGTAAGGGTTACATCGTAAAGGCCGGGCTCCTGGTAGCTATGTTGCACAGTGGATCCGTAACCCGACATGCCATTATCTCCGAAGTTCCAGTACCAGGTATCTCCTACGTCCCACTTACTGATGAAGGAGGCATTTGTATTTCCGCATACTTCCGGCGCATCCGGTGAACTAAAATCCACAGTAGGTTTTTTGTATACCTGTATGGGGAGAGCAGCGTTAACTGTTCCCGTACAGCCGTTAACGGTAGTATATTTCAGCGATGCCGTATAGTTACCTGCTTTCGGGTATGTATGCGTTGGGGTAGCGGCGGTGGAAGTACTGCCGTCACCGAAATCCCATTGAAAAGTTTTTACTGCATCGCTGCTGCTGCTGTACGAATCAAAGTTGGCCGTCAGTCCTTCGCAACCGCTGGAGTTGCTCACAGTAGGTGTTATCCGCGTGCTGTTGATTGTCAGGTAAACCTCCCTGCGTATAGCGCAACCATCTTTACTGGTAGCGGTGAGTGTTACGTAAAAATATCCTTCCCGGTTAAAATTATGGACAGGATTTTCCAGGGCAGACTGCTGACCGTCCGCGAAATTCCAGTTCCAGCTGCTGGCGCCGGTGATGCCTGATGTGAAATTGACGGTAGCCGGTACAGCACAAATTGGTTTGTCGTCTGTGCTGATATTGCCTGTGGGGGTAGGTTTTACGTCTACCGTTTTCTCCACTACATCCGGGCAGTTGCCATACATGGCGGTCACTTTTATTTTTGCCGGACCAGCGGCCGGCGCATAATAGGTCAGGGTATTGTTGTTGTATGCCCACGCAGGCTGGCCGTTGACTTCCCAGTTGGTACTCTGAGGCTGAACGGGAGAGAAAGTGGCTACAAAATTACTGTTCTGCTCTGAACATACCAGCGTGGGTACACTGAGGGTAGTGGCGTAATTTGCTACATTGATGTCGTCCACTTTTTTTACCGCCACACATCCCCGTTCATTCTTCACCGTTAGGGTAATGCTATGTGTACCTTTGGTGGTAAAAGTATGTTTACCCGGATTTTGCAGTGTGCTGCTGCCGCCGTCGTCAAAATCCCATTTATAGCTAAGCGTACCCGGACCGCTGGAAGTATTGGAAAAATTCACGTCTACCGGCGCTTTACACAGCACCTTCTCCGCTACGCTGAAGTCGGCGTTGATAGCCGGAGCTACGTCCACCACTTTATCCAGTACTTTAAAATTCGTACAACCGTAGCTGTTAGTAACGGTTAGTACTACATTATATACACCTGGTACGGAATAGGTATGCGCAGTGCTGCTGCCCGCATTTTCGGCCACCCCTCCGTCGCCGAAATCCCAGCTGAAACGCTCCAGGGAGCCGTCGCCGGGTTGGGACTTATCGGTAAAAGTAGTAGAAAAAGGAACGCAGCCTTTGTTGGGCGATACGCTGAAATCCACAACGGGCTTCGACCTTACATGTATATAGTCAGTTTTTACGACTGTTTTACTGCTACCATCTCCGTAGGTTACCTTCAGCGTTACGGTATAGTTACCCGTTTTCAGATAAGTGGCCGACGGCTTTTTTTTCGTACTGGTGTAGCCGTTACCAAAGTCCCATTGCCACGCCACCGGTGCGCCATCCGACAGATCGGTAAACGTGGTGCTTACAGATTCGCAATCGCTGATCACGGAAGCTTCGAAATCGGCTTTCTGCTGGGCATAAACTTTACCCGTATTAAAAAAATATGCAGAAAAGCATAGCAACAGGGATACAACAATACGGTGCTTGACAGGGAACAGATACATGCTGGTATAGGTATATTACCCATAAAAGTATATATATTTCCCCGCATATTGCTGACTGATGTGTCACTCGAATATTATGTTTTCGCTATACGATTTATGCTTAATTTTAAAGGACTAAAAAGCAAGCGCTTATGTCGAATTTGTTTAGCCCTTTTTCTTTAAGGGAGGTGGTATTCCGTAACCGTATTGCGGTGTCGCCGATGTGTGAGTATTCTTCCGATGACGGATTTGCGAACGACTGGCACCTGGTACATCTGGGAAGCAGGGCTGTAGGCGGGGCAGGGCTGGTGCTAACCGAAGCGGCTGCAGTATCGCCGGAGGGCCGCATTTCCATCCATGACCTGGGCATCTGGAAAAAAGAGCATATACCTATGTTACAGCGGATCGCCGGCTTCATCGCCGCACAGGGCGCTGTTCCGGGTATACAGCTGGCGCATGCCGGCCGGAAGGCCAGCACCCTCAGACCCTGGGAAGGGAGCGGAACATTACCCACCGATAAAGGTGGTTGGCAGGTGGTAGCTCCCAGCGCTATTCCTTTTAACAACGTATATCCTATGCCGGTGGCGCTCACGGAAACAGGTATACGCAAAGTGCTGAACGATTTCCGGGAGGCAGCTGCACGCGCCCTGGAAGCGGGTTTCCAGGTAGTGGAAATACATGCGGCTCATGGTTATCTCCTGCATAATTTTTTATCTCCTCTCAGCAATCAACGCACCGATGAATATGGCGGGTCTTTTGAAAACAGGACACGGCTGCTGTTACAAACCGTGGCAGCTGTTCGCACCGTATGGCCGGAGCGGTATCCGCTGCTGGTAAGGATTTCCGCAACGGATTGGGCGGACGGCGGCTGGAGCCTGGAGGAATCGGTACAACTGGCTACCCTGCTCAGGGGCCAGGGCGTGGATTTGATCGACTGCTCTTCCGGCGGACTGGCAGCGCATCAGCATATTAAGGTGGGACCTCTTTACCAGGCGCCTTTTGCGGAGAAAATCCGCAAAGAAGCGGGCATCGCCACAGGCGCAGTTGGGATGATCACCACCGCGGAAGAGGCGGAATCGATCATCGCAGAAGGCCGGGCAGATATGGTACTGATGGCCCGGGAACTGCTCAGAAGCCCTTATTTCCCCCTGCATGCGGCGCACGCACTGGAGGCAAACATACAGTGGCCTATACAATACGAACGCGCAAAAATGAGGAAATAAACAGGCTATAAAGCAGAAAGGAGCGGCTTCAAAGCCACTCCTTTCACTTTTATATACCGGCGGTATCCTATTTCAGAATCGCTTCGATAGCATCCAGTTCCTCTTTTGTAAAAGCGGTATTTTTCAGGGCATCGAGGTTATTGTCGAGCTGCGCAACAGAGCTGGCGCCGATCAATACCGTAGTAATTCGCTTATCTTTCAGTATCCAGGCCAGCGCCATCTGCGCCAGCGACTGACCGCGTTGCTGCGCCATTATGTTCAGCTTTTTAACTTTCTCAATTTTCGCAGGCGTTACATCTCCTTCCTGCAGGAAGCCGGTGGGCTTGCTGGCCCTGGAACCTTCCGGGATACCGTTAAGATAGCGGTCGGTTAATAAACCCTGCGCCAGCGGTGAGAAAGGGATACAGCCAACGCCGTTGGCTTCGAGCACATCCAGCAAACCGTTTTCCACCCAGCGCTCAAACATGCTGTATTTGGGCTGATGAATCAGGCAGGGCGTACCCAGTGATTTTAATACGGCAACAGCCTCACGGGTTTGTTCGGCGGTATAATTGGAAAGACCTACATACAACGCCTTACCCTGCTGTACAATGCTGTGCAGCGCTCCCATGGTTTCTTCAATCGGCGTATTGGGATCGGGACGGTGCGAATAAAATATATCCACATATTCCAGCTGCATCCGGCGTAAGCTCTGATCCAGGCTGGAAATAAGGTATTTGCGGGAACCCCAGTCGCCATATGGGCCAGGCCACATGGTATAACCAGCTTTGCTGGAAATGATCAGCTCATCACGCAGATAGCCCGTAAAATCCATTTTAAGTACCCTGCCAAATGTTTCTTCTGCACTGCCCGGCAAGGGGCCATAATTGTTAGCCAGGTCAAAATGAGTAATGCCCTTATCGAATGCGGCACGAATAATATTGCGCCCGTTTTCGAAATTATCTATTGAACCGAAGTTATGCCATAACCCCAGGGAAACAGCTGGCAACTGAATGCCGCTTTTGCCGCAACGGTTATAGGTCATACTGTTGTATCTGTTGGCTGCAGGTAAGTATTGCATGGAATTTTAAATTTTAGTGAGCCAAGATAAAAAATAAAAGGGAAACATACCAGCTGGTATATTTCCCTTTTCTATATCTTATTATTTGTAATAATTATTGCGCTTCTTCTACCGGAACACGGTCTACCGCTTTCTGCGACAGTTTATTACTTTCTTTCAGTTTTTCCGGTACGGGGCGTATCTCCCAAACAATACCCAGCAAACCTAATGTTTTAATAACATAGTAAGTAATGTCAAATTCCCACCAGTAAAAACCCTGTCTGGCTGCACTCTGATAATAATGGTGGTTGTTATGCCAGCCTTCTCCGAGCGTTACCAGCGCCAGGATAGCACTGTTGCGGGATTCATCTCCTGTAAAATATCTCTTATTACCAATTTTATGCATCAGCGAATTGATGGTAAAAGTACCGTGATAAAGGATAACAGTACTGAGGAAGAAACCAATCAGGAGAGTAGATAAGCCTGCGCTCCAGTCAAACCAACCGGTACCATTTACTTTGTTACCCACAAAATATACGGCAATCGCCAATATCACTGCAGGCACCATATGCCATTTGTTGAGCCACAAGAGTTCTTTTGCTTTATGATCCTTAATCAGGTCAAAACGGGTAGGCTTGTATTCAGGTCCCATGATCCAACCGATATGCGCATACCAGAAACCGTAAACATTGGCGGAATGCGGATCTTCAGGCGTATCGCTATGTTTGTGATGGATACGGTGATTGGCCGACCACCATAAAGCGCCCTTCTGCAGACTGCTTTGCGCTCCTCCGGCCAGGATAAACTGGAAGAATCTCGACGTTTTAAACGCACGATGCGAGAAATAACGATGGTAACCTGCCGTTACAAAAAACATACGTATCACATACAACACACCACACAAAATCCAGTCGAATGCTGTAGTGCCGGTGAAAAACGCCAGTAAAGGTATCGCGTGAATACCCATGAAATCTGCCTGATGCCACCAATTGGGTGGTTTTCTGTCTTGCTTGATCGCCTTATTCATTCCGCAAAGATAATTTCCGTCTTTTATTAAATAAATGATTTAAATCATTTGGGCAAAGTTAAGTGCTTTTCCCCGGTTTTTCCGCGGCTATATTATACCGGGCATTTTATGACAGCAGGTGTTAGAAAGGAAACACAGCACTATCCTTTATTAACATTAAAGTAATCGTTATGTCACAATTCATTCCTTCTGTCCGCACCACAGTAAAATACTGGTGGCGTTATTTGCTGAACGGCATTATCTTCCCGGTTGCAGGTTTTATCTTTTTTCCCATCCTTTCAGCTTTAAGGCTTCGGCTTTTTTCAATATATTCGACTATTCATAATCTATTCTCTTTCGATGAAAATCAACAAAATCTATGCTATTGCATCCTTGCTTTTATGCGGCGGGATACAGCAGGGAATGGCCCAAACAACGTCCAGGTATGACCAGCACGAGGCTTTTTCTCCCTTGTTTTACCCGGCTCCGGGCAACGAATTTCGCAGCGCCGGCGGACAGCCCGGTCCAAAGTATTGGCAGAACGCAGCCGATTACAAGTTGGATGTAACCCTCGATACCTTAGAACACCGCATCAGCGGGAGCGTGGTTATCACCTACAAGAATAACAGCCCCGATCAGTTACCTTTCCTGTGGTTACAGCTTGATCAGAATATTTACCGGGAAGACTCACGGGGCTCCGCTACTGTGGCCGTATCCGGCGAACGGTTTGCCAACCGCAGCTTTACAAAAGGGTTTGAACTCAAAACGGTAAGTCTCATCAGCAATGGCAAAACCATCGCCGCCAACTACCTGGTAAACGATACCCGTATGCAGATCAAACTGGCGGATGCCCTGAAAACAGGCACCACCCTGCAGATCCGTATCGATTACGCCTATACGATTCCTGAATATGGCACCGACCGTACCTCCCGCCTGCGCACTGCCAACGGATGGATATACGAAATAGCCCAATGGTATCCGCGCATGGCAGTATACGACGATGTACTCGGATGGAATAACATTCCTTACATGGGGGCATCAGAATTCTATCTCGAATACGGCAACTTTGATTACAGCATTACAGCGCCTGCCAATATGATCCTGGGTGGCTCCGGAGCATTGGTCAATGAAGCGCAGGTGCTGTCGCCTAAAGAATTAACGCGGCTGGCCAAAGCACGCAACAGTAACGAAACGGTATTTATACGCGATAGCGCAGACGTTGCCGGCAACAGCGCAAAAGGCAACCGCACCTGGCACTTCGTATGTAAAAATACACGCGATGTAGCCTGGGGCGCTTCCGGCGCCTTTATATGGGATGCCGCCCGTATCAATTTACCGGGAGGCAAATCCGCACTGGCCCAGTCCCTTTACCCGGCGGAAGTGGCCGGCCAGAACGCCTGGGGCAGGTCTACCGAATTTGTGAAAGGTTGTATTGAGCACTACTCCAAACAATGGTACGTATATACGTACCCGGTAGCCACCAACGTAGCCGGTACGGTTGGGGGAATGGAATACCCGGGTATTGTGTTCTGCTCCTGGAAGTCCACCAGGGGAGGCCTCTGGGGCGTCACCGATCACGAATTCGGCCACAACTGGTTCCCGATGATCGTTGGGTCCAACGAACGCAAATACGCCTGGATGGATGAAGGCTTTAATACTTTTATCAATGGCCTGTCTACCGCGGAATTTAACAAAGGCGAATTCAAAACACCGGCCATGGTGCAAAGATCCGCGCCTATGCTGTTTTCCAACAGGGCTGAACCCATCATGACCACCCCCGATGTACTTGATATGAATTACCTCGGAGTGGCCGCCTATTATAAACCAGCCATGGGGCTCAATCTCCTGCGGAATGAAATTCTCGGCCCCGAACGTTTCGACTATGCCTTCCGGGAATATATTAAGCGCTGGGCGTTTAAACACCCCACGCCATGGGATTTCTTCCGCAGTATGGAAAATGCCGCCGGTGAAGACCTCGCCTGGTTCTGGCGCGGATGGTTCCTCAATAGCTGGAAACTGGATCAGGCTGTGAAGGGCGTTCAATATGTGAAGAATGACCCCGCCCAGGGCGCCCTCATCACCATCCAGAACCTGGAACAATTGCCTATGCCGGTAGTCCTGGCTATCAAGGATACCAATGGTAAAACAGACACGGTGCGTTTACCGGTGGAAGTATGGCAGCGTGGCGCTACCTGGACATTCCGCTACCCATCTACCGTTAAACTTCGCAGCGTTATCATTGACCCGGCAGGGAATTTCCCCGATGTTAATCCTTCTAACAACAGCTGGAATGCAGAGGCCGGACAAGCTGTTCCTGCCGGTACTACGGCCACGACTATATTAAATAAGTATATCAATGCCGTTGGTGGCGCCGATAAACTGAAAGCCGTGAAAGACCTTACCCAACAATATGAAGGAGAGGTAAGCGGTACCCAGGTGGATGTAGTGGTAAAAGCCAAACAACCTGATAAACTGCTGCAAACAGTATTTGTACCCGCAGCTAACCTCATGGCCATGAAACTGCTGATCGACGGTAATAATGTAAGCATGTTCCGCAGCGGACAGGAAACTCCGCTTCCGCCCGCAGAAAAGGCTATCCTGAAAGACAATAACCGGGTATTCCCTGAACTGTATTTCCTGGCGCCGGAAAATAATGTTAAACTGGAATTGTCGCCGGCAACAGAAGATATCAATGGCGTACCTACCTACGTGGTAAACATTGCTACTTCCAACGGCGCCCTGTTACGTTCATATTATGATGTGAAAACCGGCTACAAAGTGCGCACCGTAACAGTGGCAGGACTGGAGGGCGGCAGCCCTGAAACCGTAAGCGACTATAGTGATTACCATGAAGTGAGCGGCATACAGTTTCCGTTTAAATACTCCAGCGGCAGATCCGGACTCAGCGTAAACATGAAGCTGAAAACCGTGACCGTGAATAGCGGGTTAACGGATGAGCTGTTTAAATAATTGATAATTTTGTACAACATATAAAGCATCTCCCACATCCGGGAGATGCTTTTATGTTTAATGCCGGCTGAAAGTTAATATCTTCGTTGCCGTTTAAAGTCGAGATGCATATGAAACAACTGCGGCCGGTTATGTTTGTTGGTACAGGTTCGGATGTAGGCAAAAGTGTGATCACTGCCGGGTTTTGCCGTATATTTAAACAGGACGGTTATACGCCGGCCCCGTTTAAGGCGCAAAATATGTCGCTCAATAGCTATGCTACACCCGATGGACTGGAAATAGGCCGCGCACAGGCGGTACAGGCGGAAGCCGCCGGTGTTCCCTGTCATACCGATATGAACCCGGTACTGCTGAAACCTACCAGCGATCGATCAGCTCAACTGGTGCTTCATGGCAAACCTGCCGGCAACCAGTCGGCCTGGGAGTATTTTATGGAAGATGATAAACGTGCCCTGTTTGAAGCGGTATCGCAATCATTTGACCGCCTGTCTCACCAATACAACCCGGTGGTAATGGAAGGTGCCGGTAGTATTTCAGAACTCAATCTCCGGCGGAAAGATATCACCAATATGCGCATGGCCCTGCATGCAAAAGCGGCGGTATACCTGGTGGCAGACATCGACAGGGGAGGCGTTTTCGGCAGCATATACGGTACGCTGGCGCTGCTGCCACCAGAGGAGAAAGCGCTGATCAAAGGTGTTATCATCAATAAATTCCGTGGCGATATCCGTTTATTTGAAGATGGACGCAAACTACTGGAAGAGCTGACCGGTGTACCGGTAACCGGCGTGTTGCCATATTTTCACGATATTCATATTGAAGAAGAAGATGCGGTGTCACTGGCGCTCAAACATAAACGGTTGATGGCCGGACAGGTGAATGTGGCCGTGGTGCTGCTGCGCCATATGTCCAACTTCACCGACTTCAACGCGCTGGAGAAAGATGAGCGCGTAAATCTTTTTTATACCGACAATCCCGCAGAACTGGCAGCTGCCGATATTATTATCCTGCCCGGCAGCAAAAACACGCTGGATGACCTGATTGCCATCCGGAATAACGGAACGGCGCGTGCTATAACGGAAGCGCACAAACGAAATAAAGTGGTGATTGGAATTTGCGGAGGATACCAGATGATGGGAACGCAGATCGCTGATCCCCATGGCGTGGAAGGCCCCGTGGGTGCTATGCCCGGGCTGGGCATCCTGCCGGTTACCACGGTGCTTACCCGTGAAAAAACAACGTTGCAACGCAACTTTCTTTACCGGGGACAAACGAAGGTATGTACCGGGTATGAAATTCATATGGGAGATACGAGCAGCGAAAATCCCTCACCGCTGAATGAATTAAGCGGTGGCGGCAAGGACGGCTATTTCCTCAGTGCCCGGTGCTGGGGTACTTATCTTCACGGTATTCTCGATAATGATATTGTGATCAACGACCTGTTGACTAATTGCGGGAAAATACCCGTGGTAAAGGAATTCGACTACCAGCGTTTTAAGGAAACACAATACGATAAACTGGCGCTGCATATCCGTGAAAATCTCGACATTCCGGCTGTTTATAAGGCGCTGGAATTATAATATTACGATTATGATACAAGGACATGGAGACGATGGCTATTTGTTTGACCAGCCGATAAAAGCTGACTTCAGCTCAAACGTATGGTACGGTGGCCTGGCGGAGGGACTCAAAACGCATCTCAGCAATAAAGTCGCAGGAATCGGTCATTATCCCGATGCGGCTGCCGGGAAATTACAGTCCCTGCTCGAAAAACAGGCTAAGGTCCCCGCCGGCGCCATCATGGTCACCAACGGCGGCACGGAAGCCATTTACCTCGTGGCACAGGCATTTGCCGGCGCCACTGCCACCGTAATAATACCTACTTTCTCAGAGTATGCAGATGCCTGCAGATTATACGGTCACCAGGTACAATACCTGCTGTGGGATAAACTCACGGCTACCACCGTTTTTAATACCGATATGGTGTTTATCTGCAATCCCAATAATCCTACGGGGCAGGCCCTCGATGAACACGCCCTGCAACGGCTCATTCAGCTGAACAAACATACCGTGTTCGTGATCGATGAAGCCTATATCGAATTTACCCGCGCTGCGGCCAGCATGATCCCTCACCTGCACCGCCTGCCCAATGTGCTGGTGCTGAGATCCATGACCAAAACCTGCTGTATTCCCGGGCTTCGCCTTGGGTATATTGCCGCTGGAAAACACCTGCTGGATCGCGTACGTGCGTACAAAATGCCCTGGTCGGTGAACAGTCTCGCGCTCGAAGCAGGCTATTATATACTGGAACACCCGCTGCAATTCCGCCTGGACCCCGACAGCCTGCTGCAGGACACCTTCCATTTATGGGAAAGCATACGGAAAATGCCGGAGTATAAAGTATGGCCAACGCATACACACTATTTCCTGTTTGAAACATTAACAGGTACCGCCGCGGGACTTAAAGCCTGGCTGATAGAGAATCATGGCATACTTATCCGCGATGCATCTAATTTTTATGGACTTGAACAAGGACACTGCCGCGTTGCCTGCCGTAGTGCCCATGATAATAAATTACTGATTACTGCCCTGCAACAATGGAGCCTGTATTAAAATTCGTATTGCCGTTACTGTTAGGATATGTTTTAGACCTGCTCCTGGGTGATCCACGGAGCTGGCCGCACCCGGTGAAAGGATTCGGAAAGCTGATCCAACAAGGTACTAACCTGCTGAACCATGGCGCTGCCCGGTTTTGGAAGGGGACATTGCTCACCTTTCTCCTGTGCACAGCTGTTTTTTGTTTTTTTTATTTTATACAAAAGGGACTGTCGCAGTGGCCCATTGCATGGTATGCTTTCAGTACCGTTTTTGTTTTTTTTGCCCTGGCCAACAAAAGCCTGTTGCAGGAAGGGAAAGCCGTATTTGATACCCTGCATCACCAGGGCGTGGAAGCAGGCAGGGAAAGACTATCGTGGATTGTAGGCCGCGATACGGCACATTTATCTCCCCATCAGATCCGCATTGCAGTGATGGAATCTATGTCTGAAAACCTTAGCGATGGCGTAATAGCCCCACTCTGTTTTTACGCGGTATTGGGATTACCCGGTATGATGCTCTACAAAATGATCAATACCCTCGATTCTATGATCGGCTATAAGAACGAAAAATATCTTCACTTCGGCCGTTTTGCAGCCCGCCTCGACGATGTAGCTAATTATATTCCTGCCCGCATCACTGCACTGTTGATGATCTTACTCTACGGTAGCAGCCGTGCCTGGCATTTTATCGTGAAATATGGGTCTGCGCATGCCAGCCCTAATTCAGGCTACCCCGAAGCCGCGCTGGCAGGTATTCTCGATTGCCGGTTTGGTGGTCCAAATACCTACGGTGGAGAAGTGGTACACAAACCTTATATCGGGGAAAATGAACGCAGCATTGAACACGACGAATTCGGAAAGGTGATGTACCTCAATCATGCAGTTACTTTTGTGATGATCATCACCATCAGCGCTGTAAAGTATTACCTGGTCTGGTATGCACAACAACAGTAACAATATTTATTTCTGTCGCTGGGTGGGTATGATCAGCGTTACCTTCACGCCCTGGCCGCCTTTACCGTTTTTATCGGTAACCGCAATAGACGCCAGCTTCCCGGTTTGTTTGCTGAGTATTTTTAAGCGCTCTTGTGTAATAATACCGGAGAGAGAATTTTTTTCAGGACTGCTTTCCTCAACGATACCAAGCCCGTTGTCTTCAATTACGCAGTGGAGTAGCTCATTGCTGAGTTGCAGCCTGATACTGATATGACCTTTGTAGGAAAGATTGCGCATCCCATGCTGGATGGCATTTTCCACGAAAGGTTGCATGAGCATAGGCGGAATAAAAACGTCCATGTCTTCACAACCCTCGATGGAATGAATTTCGTAATCAAATACATGCTCAAACCGGATGGCCTGCAAACTCAAGTAGTTTTCCAATGCCTCCACTTCCTGGTGCAGCTGTACCAGGTTATGACGCGAGTTTTCCAGGTTCAGTCTTAGCAGGCGCGCAAATTTATTCAGGTATTTAACAGACTTTTCTTTTTCATCATGACGGATAAAACTTTGTAGTACCGCCAGCGTATTAAAAATAAAATGTGGCTCCATCTGGCTGCGTAACAATCGTTGTTCCAACGCGGTACTGTGTTGCAGCGTTCTTAATTTTCGCTGACGGATAAGTACAATGGTCAGCGCAACACCGGCCAGCAGCAGGATGCCAAAAATAAACAGGATAATCCGCTGCTGTCGAAGGATAATGGCCTGGTTGTTATATTGGCGGCTGATATCAAGTGTTTTATGTTGTTGTTCTTTCAGTTCATTAATCGCCTGTAATTCCATTACTTTTTTCAGCTGCTGTTCTTCCATTTCCGTCAGCGACATGTTGGAGGCAGAATCCAGGTACTCCACAGCTTTTTTATAGTCGCCGTTTTCATAGTAGATATTATATAAACTGCTGTAAGCGGCGCTGAGGTTGCCTGCATTTTCCGGCTCCCGTGCCTTGTCTACGGCTTTGTTGATATAGTAGATGGCTTTTGGAAAATCTTTTTCCTCCATAAACATCTGCCCGTAGTTTACATATTCACGGAAGGATACTTTGTTAAGCCTTTCCTTGATATGAAACGCCCGCACCATTAGCTCATGTCCTTTTTTTTGATCACCCATTTTCTCGGATAGCACACCCAACGCAGAATATACAGTGGCAATGCGGATAGAGTCCGGTTGCTTTAGGGCCAGGCGGAGGGCGCTGTCTTCGTAATGCAAGGCACGCTGATAGTTGCGCTGTCGTTCGGCAATACGCGACTGCGTTTCCATCAGGTACGACATATAATAATAGTCCTTCTTATCCGGGTAGTTGGCAATGGCCTTATCAGTATATGTTTGGGCCTTGTCGTATACGCCATAACGGAAATGTATTTCGGCGGCAAGGTCATAAATGCGGTATAGCTCCGGATATTTAAACCGTTGTGCAAGCTCCAGTAAATGATAGATCCGTGAAAAGGTGCTGTCATCAATTTTCTGTTGCAGATCGATCCGTATCTGCCCTATTTGCTGCAATACATACAGATCCATCAGCCGGCTGCTGTCGAACGCAGTATTAGGTAACATACGCCGGTAGCTGGCTGCCGCGGCTTTGTTACTGTCGGCAAACCATTGTTGCCGGCCTTCAAGATAATAATAAAGCCCTTGTCCCTTATCGCCGGCGGCCATAGCGATGGGCCGTAGCTGTTCCATTTTTTTCCTGGCGGCAGGACCGGAAAAGCGATCACTGGAATCAATCAATTGTTTCAATTCGCCGATCACAGGCAGATCGCGCGTTTGTACCTGTTGCGTATCAGGCGCAGGGCTGTTTTGCCGGTTGCAACTAAGCAAACAACAGTAAATAACAGCCGGTATTAACAGGAACCTGGATCGAAAAGCCATGTACACAATTTAATGATCGCCGGTCAGAAATTGTCTGACGAACTCCCTTTTACGTGACGATACCGGGATTTCACTGCCTTCTTTGAGCACCAGTATGCCGTCTTTCAGAAACCGGTCTATGAAATGATGATTTACAATGTACGATTGATGGATACGGATAAACCAGTTTTCCGGCAGCAGCTCTTCATACTCTTTAATAGGCCTGGATACCGTTACTTTTTTCTTGTCGGTAAGATAAAAGGTAGTGTAGCTGCCATCACTCTGACAATACAAAATGTCTTCAAAAGAAACCACCTGCAGGTATTGATGGGAGCGGAGTACAATACGGTTATGCAAACCGGGCTTCTTATGGGCATCGGCCACTTCAAGCTGCAGCTTTGGTTGTACAGGACTTTCGGATTTTAAACGTTGCAGTGTTTCCGACAGCTCTTCTTCGTCTACCGGTTTCAACAGGTAATCGAACGCCCCGAATTTGATGGCCTTGATGGCATGTTCATTATAGGCGGTAATAAAAATAATACGGAAATGCCTCTCCGGAAACTGCTGCAACAGGTCAAAGCCTGTCCCGTCAGACAGCTCAATGTCCAGTAACAGCAGGTCCGGCTCTGTGTTGGGAATAATGACCTTAGCTTCTGCAATACTGCCACAACTGCCCAGTACTATAAAATCAGGATAGCGCTTCATCAACCATTCCAGGTCCTTTCTGATGGCGGGTTCATCGTCGATAATCAGTGTACGGATCATAGTTTCCTTTTACAATATCCAATGCTGTTTCACAGGTAAGCGATAAACAGTGATCTAAAAGTAAGGGATTTTCACAGTCTTCAAAACTATGGGTTATAAACAGAGATGAGAGGCCGGTTAGATACCCTGTTGCTTGCTGTTGACCACAATGTTTGCTTCATCCTCAAACGATTTAAATTCGTTTTTCCGGGTAGATTTAAACACTACTTTAATCAATAACAGGCCGATGATGACAGGGATGGCGCCGCCGAAGCTGATGATCAGCGTTTGAAACATCAGGCTTAAAACAATGGTAAAAAGGCCAAAGCCGGCCAGCATACCCCCAATGATCCACATTACAGGCGGTATAAAATCTACCTGCAGGTACTGTTGCTTATAACGCAACAGGTACTTGTAATTATCGTGCGGGATAATAATGGTTTGCGGGCTTAGAAACGGCTTTTTTAATTGAGCCTTTGGAAAGTGCTGTTGCATCTCCGAGAAGATCTGCTGTACACTTTTTGACTGTGAATTGGTAATCTGCATCAGAACGTATTTATGGTTTCTCAATATTGTGCTGTTGGTAATATGCCTGCAAAATAGTACCTGGTGCGGGTGTAAATGGTAATGAATCTATATCCGTTTGCATTTTCCATATATTCGCCGTTTTTAGGGAGATGCGCTACCTTCGTAAAGGCATAAAACGTTATCATGGGCACAGGAGAGAAGATCAGTATTTTAAGTTGTGGGTGGTTAGGAAAACCCCTGGCATTGCACCTTCAGGCGGCGGGCTATCCCGTAAAGGGAGCCAGGACCAGCGAAACTGGCGTAGCCGAACTGGCAGCGCTCGGGTTGGAAGCTTATACCGTTATACTGTCAGAACACGTGCTAACCGGCCCCGATGCTTTCTGGGATGCCGATATCCTGGTCGTTAATATCCCGCCCCGCAGGGAAAGAGGGATGGAGGCGCATGTGACGGAAATAGCCCTGCTGCGCAGTTTCCTGGAAACAACCCCCATCAGTAAAGTGGTTTTTGTGAGTTCTACTGCTGTTTATGCAAATATCAACGGCCTGGTAACTGAAGACAATGAAGAAGTGCCCGACACGCCTAACGGGCAGGCGCTGAGGGCTGCGGAAACCCTGTTGCTGGGGTCTGATCATTTTGAAACTACCGTACTCCGTTTCGGCGGACTCATAGGCTATGATCGTTTGCCTGATGCCCACCGCATCCGGGAAGGTAAGCGGATTAATGACCTGCCCATGAATGTTATACACCGGGATGACTGCATTGGTATCATCCGGATGGTCATTGAAAAAGAGGTGTGGGGCGAGGTGTTTAATGCCTGCGCCAACGCACACCCACTGCGTAGTCATTATTATAGGGTAGCTGCACAGGCACTGGGCGTAGAATTGCCACGCCGGTTGCCGGCAGAAGAGGTGTCGTATAAAATAGTGGGCTCGCGTAAGTTGCAACATGTACTCGGCTATACGTTTAAGTATGATGATCCTTTGTTAGTGTTTGACGGGGCGGTAAAGCCATTAAAGTAACAATGGCCGGGGATCTTGAAAAGAAATTTGTTTACATATATTAAAATCACTATATTGTAGTACTACCTCCCCGTGCCAACAGGAGAGGTACCTTTTAACCATAAAAATTTATATCACCTAAACCTAATTAAAGCCGTGAATCTGCTGCTACTTAGCCTGTTTGCCCTCGCACTATGGCTGATGTTTACCCTGTACAGGAGTCACAACCGCAGGAAATCTGAACTGCTCCTGCCTGTTCGCTCCGCGAATATTGTAAAAATTCATAGTTACAAGTCTTTTGGCATTATCGCCACTATCCGATTTAAGGATGACCTTACACCGCAGATAGGAGACCGTTTACATGAAGAAGGAAATATTTACCAGATAACGGGCGTGGTAAAACCCGATCTGGTACAGGAGCAACCGAAGGATACCTGGGATTGCCGCCTGGTAAAAATATAAGCAATGGAATACCTCAAAATTTCCTGGCTTCATCGCTTCGACGATGAACCGGTATTCCTATACAGTGAAATTGATGCACAGCGCTTTGAAAACCGGAAGGTAGAGATATACCCGGATGGGAGCTTTGGTATTGCCAACTGTAATTTTCACTTCGGAGGAACCGCCTTATCAGATATGATAATGCCTGGTATAGAAGAGATCAGCGAGGATAAACAATTTATTCCTGAACTGATTTCGCAGGCAGAATTTGAACTGATCTGGAACCAATATTTTTATTTTTTGTCCTGACATAGCTGGTCCGTGGTTTGCGGAAGATCTGTAAAAGGATCTTATGAACGCATTCATGATAAAAACATCCGGAGGCCGCTTTTATGTAAAACCATATTCCGCCGAACGTTTCCTGGTAGACGTAGATGGGGAGGAAATTGTGATGGAGAAAGATGAAGACGGGTATGTACGCGCACCAGGCGCTACAGACAACGGTCATCGTTTAAACATGGGACTGCTGAATCATATCGCAGACCAGATTGCCGTACAAACAGCGTAAAAAATCCACAACCTGGGGTTATTTGTGTGCGGCAAAGGCCGACAAATACTTGTCGATATACAAGTCTTTGGTTTTGGTTTTATACTGCATTACAAAACGGGGATGTTCCAGGGGCACGACTGCTTTGAAAAATTTTTCTTTTTCGTTCAGTTCTTGCAGGAACGCGGCATTTTTCCCGGTGCCCATGCAATAACAGACGTCGCGGCTGATATTCCACTGCAGCTGCTGTGTTAAACTGCTTACAATAAAGGAGTAGGAGGCTTTGGTGAGCGCCGCACTGTCATAGTAATTATAGTTGACCTCTTTCCCACCCGGTTTCAGGGCCGTAAATCCAAGCGGACAAATACTGCTGATATAGAAGTGCTGGTAAAACTTTTTAACGCCGCCATAAGCGTCTATCAGGTCATATATAAAAACCGAAGAGGGTTCATGTGTTTTCAGGCCTTTGATCTCAATGCCGCATTTTTCGTACATCCGTTTTGTATCTGTAAAAGGTACGCCGGTGGATCCTGAACCCAGGCGGCCGGGATTAATACCCAGGATAAGTTGCCTGGGTTTTTTGTCGTCATAGAACTTTTTATAGAATTCAGTCATGATGTCCAGGATACCCGGACCTTCTTTAAAGGGGTTCATGACACGTATGCCTGCGGGTAATTTGCCCGGAAAATGCAGGTGGCTGTTAAAGTCGATGATCTGATCTGCGATAGTCATTCCGCAATTTAGACCATTTGCCGGTGCCTGGTAATTTTTTCCAGGATATCTTCTTCGCGGTAAGGTTTCATGATGTAATCGTTCAACCCGGAACGGAGGTAGAGCGCAATATCATCTTCCAAAACATTACCGGTAATAGCAATGATGGTGACCCCTGCTTTTTTCTTGTCGGGCAGGTCCCTGATCATGGCAGTCAGCATCAGGCCATCTATACCCGGAAGGTCGATGTCGGTAAGAATAAAATCGAATGATTCACGGAGGTACACTTCCAATGCTTCTTCCGCAGATGATACGATCAGGTAGGATGCCTGCATCCTGTCCAGCATCAGGGCCAGCAATTTCTGGTTGAGGATACTATCCTCTACTACTAAAAGCCTTATACCGGCAGGTATAGTGCCGCTTGCAGGTGTATTATTCACGGGGACAATGATTTTTTTGGTAGCAGGTGATGGATTCATCAGCTTATACCTGATTTCAAAATAAAAAGTGGTGCCTTTGCCAGGAAGACTCTCCACATGAATTTTACCGTTGTGCAGGTCAATGATTTTCTTGGAAATATGCAATCCTAGTCCACTGCCTTTATGATAATGGTTATTTCCCTGGGAGAATGCGTCGAATACCAAAGGTAATTCTTTATGTGAAATACCGGAACCGGTATCTTTTACGCTTACCTGGAGTAAGTCCTTTTCGCGGATATGCGCGGTCACCATCACATTCCCTACCTCAGTAAACTTTATCGCGTTGGCCACCAGGTTCATCAGTACCTGTTTCAGCCGGAAATCGTCGCCCAGTACCAGCAGGGTGCTGGGAAAATAGATATGCACGTCCAGGGCAAGCGATTTCATTTGGGCTTGTACCGACAGTGTTTTACATACTTCTTCAATAGCCGCCCTGGGAGAAAATTTTTCCTCCCGCAGTATTGGCTCGGCCGCTTCCATCCGCGTATAGTCAAGCACGTTATTTACCACCTGCAACAGCATGTCTGCCGAATGTCGTATAGCCGACACCGTTTCCGGTGTTTGATCCCGTTCCATCAGGGAGGTAAATCCCAGGATCGATTGCACGGGCGTCCGTATTTCATGGCTGATGGTGGCCGCAAAATCACTCTTTTGCTGCGCAAATTTTTCCGCCTGCTGCTTGGCCCTCAGCAGGGCCAGGTCATAACGGTAAAGACGGCTGATGCCATATATAATGATAGCGGCCATTAGCAGTATTAACGGAATTTCCCAGTAATTGTGCTTGTCGAGCCGGTACAGGGAATGGTCAATATCCTGGCCCAGCTGCAGCCGTTTTTTATCGGTTTCGTCCAGTATGCTCGTTTTCAGATCCGCCATAAGATGAAGCAGTTCTGTAAACAACCGCTCGTTGGCTACCACCAGCGCATATTCCTTTTGTTTCAGGTTATTATGGCTGTTGGCAGCATCCCGGATAAATTTGGTATAGGTATCCTGTATCTTTCTCAACTGTTCACGGCTGAAGGCTTTACCACCGGAATTATCGGTATCGTACTGCACTATCTTTACCTGTTTGCTGGTTTGCTGTATGCCGGGCTTATTGCTGATGGCGTCTTTTATACGCCCGAACAGCTTTTTCTTTCCCTGGGCCTTAGCGGTGTCTGTTGTAACAATGGTATCGGCCTTCCTCTGTGCCAGTGGCAGCTTTATATTCTCCAGCTGTTGCATGGGCAGGGGAGCTGCTGCGGTGTCCCAAACGAGCGATAATTGTAACAGGGAGTCTACGTATAGCCGTGTCTGTAAAAACAGCTGTGATTTGCGGGCTTTGTCTGCCAGTAATGCCGCCATTTGATCCCTGTTCTTACCAGTACCTACTGCACTGTCGAGATGGGCCGTAATGCTTTTCAGCTGCCCTGCGTACGTGTTCAGATATTTCCGGTCATAAGTAAGCGTATAGATCCTGAAGTTATTGTCTGCTGCATATAATAACTGCACCGCCGCATCAATATGACGGGCGTCAGTTTTGGTTGCCACAAGGTCTTTCACAACTATACCTAACTGATGGGATTCGCGTTTTCTTAAAAAGATGATCATGAAAAATGTCATCAGAACTAAAACCATTATTGTTAGCACAGCATAGCGTACAAAAGTCTTTTTTTCCTGGGTCGTGTACATTGTTACAAATATGATTGGGTCTTGGGTTGCCCGTTCGTTTGGGGGCGGGAGCTAAAATAAACGATTTTATCTGCCGTAACTAATAGATAATCAATGAAAAACAATAAGTATAGATAGACGAAAGCATCTGAATTATATATGTATTGTTTTATTTAATACATTATGTTTTTTTAGTTGCTGAAAGATTCGCAATGGCCCAATTTATCTTTCGATTCATAAAATTTATAATATATTTTATGAGTGGAAAAGTTCCGTCCGGATTTTGTGTTATTATTGTCTGCCATAATAAATACGCCATATTAAACAGGTTTCTTCGATGCGCTATCTGAAAAACTCTTTTTTTACCTGCCTGCTGTTGTTTGTAATACTGCCAACTACGTATAGTCAACAGGTTTATCCAGACCCGCATTACAGGTTTTTATCCGGGCCCGGACCACTACAGGATCGTAACTTTTACCTGTTTACCCTGCTGGAGCAATTACCCGGCCTGCCATCGCTGCTGAATAAAGACAGCAGTCTGAATGAACTGGCAAAAGGATACAAACAGCGTATAGCCGGTTCCGTAAGTAAGCATGAAACGGCTGACGCATTGCTCTTTACAGAAAACACTATCCAACAGGTTGGCAATACCTTCACCATATTATTGGAGCGTAACCCGGAGCCGTGGGTATCATTGTTGCGGGAAATGCGTGGCAGCGGACTGTTCGAGCTGTATGCCGGTAAAAGCGACGCCCAGTTGTTATACTATGCCTGGAAAGATGCCGCCAACGGCATTAACTATATTATTAATGCCTATGCAAATGGTACCGGTTTGCGCTACCCGGTGATAGATTCCGCTGCTTTTTACGTACGCTCGCCCGCATATAAAGTGGCCATACAACAGTTGCTGGAACAGTTGCGGGAGAAAGATAAACCCGGCGACCTGTTTTTTCAGCCATCCCTGCAACTGGCCCTGGGCTTGCTCCGGATCAATCACCGCGATGAAGCGGTGCGTTACGAACCAATGTCGGCTACTAACGGCGACGCCTATAGGTTAATTAAGAAAACCAGCTGGGATAAATATCCATATCCTGCCATGCTGATCCTCGGCGCCAGCCCGGTGGCCAAAGAAACGATCAGCGAAACAGGTAAAAGCCGCTGTCGTATGGGCGCTGAGTTGTACCGCAAAGGACTGGCTCCTTTTATTATTGTGTCAGGCGGCCATGTGCGCCCCGTAGGGACGATATATTCGGAAGCCATAGAAATGAAGAAATACCTCGTTAATGAGTTAAAAATACCCGCTGCCGCGGTAATGGTCGATCCCTATGCAAGACATACCACCACAAATGTGCGGAATGCGGTCAGGATCGCCTGGAGAAGCGGCATCCCGGTGAATAAAAGAATGTTATGCGTATCCGACGCCATGCACCTGGTATATGTAAACAGCACCTTGTTTAAGCAGCGCTGTATGACCGAGCTGGGATATATGCCTGCGGCAGATATCAAACAGGCAGATCTTTATTTTTTATCGTTTTTACCAGACCTGCGCTCACTGCAGGTAAATGCATTCGATCCCCTGGATCCGTGATGCACAATATTTTGTCAACTTATTCGTCTTTCCAATAAACCTTATAATCAACATTATGTCAGGGTCATCTCAACAGTCTTTATATACTATCCTCGGTGCAGGTGGTATTATTGCCAACCAACTGGCAAAAGAGCTTGTTAATAACAACAAACCGGTGCGACTGGTCAGCCGTTCACCCAAATCAGTAGAAGGCATTACCGACCTGGTAGCAGCCGACATCACCAACTACGAACAAACAAAGCATGCGGTAAAAGGCAGCTCCATAGTGTTCCTGACCGCCGGTCTTAAATATGATGCAAAGGTTTGGGCCGACGCATGGCCAAAAATTATGACTAACGTAATCAACGCTTGTAAGGAAACCGGCGCCCGGCTTATTTTCTTCGATAACGTATATTCGTATGGGTTAGTAAACGGTCCTATGAAGGAAGATACGCCTTATCACCCTTCCAGTAAGAAAGGCGCCATCCGGGCAGCTATTGCCACCCAGCTGTTGAACGAAATAAAAGCAGGAAACATCACCGCTACCATCGCCCGTGCGGCCGATTTCTACGGCCCCGGCGCCGATAAAACCGGCTTCCTGAATATCCTGATCATCGACAAATTTAAGAGCAACAGCACCGCAATGTGGCTGGGAAAAGATGATCAAACCCATAGCTATACCTTTACCCCGGATGCCGCCAAAGGACTGTACCTGCTTTCGCAGGATGATAGCTCCTGGAACCAGGTATGGCATTTACCTACTGCTAACCCGGCTCCCGATGGCAGGGGCTATGTAAACATGATCGCTGCCCAGATGAACGTGAAACCGAAATACATGAAACTGGGCGGGTTTATGTTAACGCTTTCCGGCCTGTTTAACAGCACCATCAAAGAGATGAAGGAAATGCTCTACCAGAGCAACCATCCCTACATACTCGATTCTTCAAAATTTGAAAAACACTTCCAGGTCAAACCAACTTCTTATGAAGAAGGCATCCGCTTAACACTGGCAGAACAATAGTCTACTGATTTTGTAGGAAAATAAATTTGGTAGTTAATTTTTCTGCCCTATCTTTGCACCAGTTCTTTAAATAGCTTATCAAGAAAGGAGGAGGGACATGGCCCGACGATACCTTAGCAACCATCACTGCGCAAGCAGTGAAAGGTGCTGCATCCATCCCGGTGTAACAACCAGGAAAGATAAGTCAGATTCTAAGTTTTACTTTACATTACTATCAATATAGTGATAAAACTCATCTGGCTCCCAGGTGAGTTTTTTTATGCCCCTGCCTCTCTGATATGCTCATTTAACGGACCTGTTTAATCAATTTTCATCAAACTAAAAATCAAACAAAGATGAGCACTATCACTGAACTGATCCATTCCATTCCCGTAGATCCACACACCGGCGCAATTGCAGTACCTATTTACCAGACTTCTACTTTTGTGCAGGAAGCACCGGGTGTAAATAAAGGATATGACTATGCCCGGTCCAATAATCCTACCCGCGAAACTGCGGAAAAAATCATCGCCAAACTGGAAGGAGGCGCCACCGCATCTGCATTCTCCAGCGGCCTTGCAGCCATAGATGCGGTGATCAAGCTCCTGAAATCCGGCGATGAAATTGTAGCGGTAGATGATATCTACGGCGGCGCTTTCCGCTTGTTTAATAAAGTGTATGAAAAATTTGGTATCAAAGTTACGTATGTAGATACCTCAGATACACAGGCAGTGTTTAACGCCATTACACCGGCTACCCGTTTAATATGGCTGGAAACGCCCACCAATCCTACGCTGAAGATCTCCGACATTGCTGCCATAGGCCGCATCGCCAAAGCACATAATTGTTTGTTTTGTGTAGACAATACCTTTGCATCACCCATCTTACAAAAGCCGTTGCAACTGGGCGCTGACCTGGTTATACACAGCGCTACCAAGTATCTCGGCGGACACAGTGATCTCATTGCCGGTGTAGTGATAGCGAAAACCATACAGTTGGGAGAGGAGATTAAATTTTATCAGAATGCCTGCGGCGCTATCCTTTCGCCGTTCGACAGCTTCCTGCTGATAAGGGGTATAGAAACACTGCACCTGCGCATCCGGCAGCATGGGATCAACGCACAGGCGCTGGCAGAATACCTGGAACAACATCCTGCGGTAGCAAAAGTATTTTACCCGGGGCTACCATCACACCCGGGGCATGAGCTGGCAAAGCAGCAGAGTAAAGGATTTGGCGGCATCATCTCTTTTACCTTAAAGGATGATACCACGGAGGCAGCTACGGCATTTGTTACCTCCACTCATTATTTTAAACTGGCGGAAAGCCTGGGTGGGATTAAAAGTTTACTCTGTCATCCGGCAGCAATGACACATAAATCTATCCCGGCAGAAAAAAGAAGAGCTGCCGGTGTGAGTGATAGCCTGATCCGGTTGTCAGTTGGATTGGAGGAAACAGCCGATCTGCTGGCCGACCTCGAACAGGCTTTTACGAAACTGCCGGTGCACGCCCGCGCAGAAAACGTGTTGTCAGCATAGCAGCAACATTATCGCCCGTTGCATTGAGAATGGTGGCCAGCGGATCTACAAGCGTGCCAATGATCATCAGCGGTGGCAGTGCCTCTACCGGGAAACCATAGATGCTCATTACCAGCAGTTCGCCTATGTAGCCGCCGTTGGGAATACCGCCTTCCACGATGCTGACAATAACGGTAACGCCTAAAGCCATGATGATCACAGAAGGACTGTCGAAACTTTTACCAAACATGGCAAACACCACCGCCATTTTTATGATAGAGGAAATACTGGAGCCATCTTTATGCAGGGTGGCTCCCAGGGGCACCACCACGCTTCCGATATCAGCAGGAACACCCATCCGGCCCACTGCGTTCAGGTTAGCAGGTATGGTAGCAATGCTGCTGCCGGTTCCTAAAGCAGTAAGACTGGGTACAATATTATTCTTCCAGAAAATTTTAACACCCGGTATACCTCCTGCTATAAACGCATAAAGTGTGAATCCGACAATAAAATAGAAGATACCGAAACCATAATAGATACCCAGCGAGTGGGCATAGGTACCAAATAATTGCGGGCCCACCGTGCCCACCTGGTAGGCGAAATAGGCGCCGAGCCCAACAGGCCCCAGCTTCATGATCACGGTCAGCACTTCCTTGATCACTTCGTTGCCGGAATGCAGGAACTGCCGGAAAGCTCTGCCGGATTCGCCTGCACGCATGGCCGCAAAGCCAACAATACCAGAGAAGATGATGAAAGGCAACATATTTTTCCGTGACAGCAACTCGTAAAATTCGCTTACGGTGAGCAGCCTGGCGAGCTGTTCTCCCCAGTTACCGGGTTGTTCCAGGCTAATAGCTTTTGATAACGTCACCTGCTGGTGGATAGGGAAGATCCACACGGCCACAATCGTAAAAAAGGCAGAGATCAGGATAGTGGCCAGGAATACGAGCGACATCACACCCAATATGCGTCCCAGTTTATTACCAGCCTCAATATGTGCAATGGCGTTGGCAATACTGAAAAATACCAACGGAATAATGACCGTAAACAACAGGTTCAAAAATATATCACCTATCGGTTTAATAATGACTACGCGCTCTCCTAATATCAGTCCGGCAATGCTGCCGGCTATAATACCTGCCAGCAGCCAGAACATACTGCTGTATGTTTTTAAAAATCCCATGCCTGCAATTTATATAATACAAGATAACCAAATGTGTTTGATCCGCGAACAATCTGACATGATTATTGTTTATGCACATAGCAAACCAAGTCACTTATCATGAAAAGCCTGCTGCTCTGTTTGTTGCTTCCCTTTGCTTTCCAGGAACATACCTACACGGTGGGAGAGGTGATGCGTCACGCAAGGCAACTGCATAACGACAGCGCCGTGGTGCAGATCACCGGGTATGTGACAAAGAAATTACGTGATAATAATTATATGTTCGAAGACAGAACGGCTGAAATCCAGGTAGATATAGACCCCAAATACCTCCCCAAAACACCTTTTACCGATAAGGATGCAGTGACTATCAAAGCCCTGGTACAATATGAAATCAACAAACCTATCACCCTGAAGGTGAGTCAGCCAGTCAGCAGCGATTAACGGAGATGCCTATATGATTTTTACAAGGAAAGTATAAATGCTCTTCATGCTTACCAGTATCACTATTACCGCTACCGCTACCATAATGGTTTTGGCAGAAATTTTATTGGATACCCGCGCCGCAATGGGAGACGCAATAGCGCTGCCCACCACCAGGCCCAGTACAGCGTCCCAATGAACGTGGTATAGTACGGTAATAAAAGTGAGAGAGCTGAGCATCGCAATAAAAAAACGGGTAGCCTTTACCGTGCCCAGGGAAAAGCGGGGATGCCGGCCGCCGGCAATGAGGGATGATAATACAATAGATCCCCAGCCGCCGCCGCCGATAGCGTCAATAAAACCGCCACCGAAGCCCAGCAGGCCAATTCTTTTTATCTTTTTGGTAACTTGTTTTTTACGCTGTGCCCGGATAGCCCGTAACAGGATCACAGTACCCAATATCAGGGTATATAGTGATACCAGCGGTTTGGTATACTGCGCATAGTGTTCCAGCGACGACAACAGGTAAGCGCCGATCACCGCCCCCGCGATACCGGGTAATATCAACATCTTAAAAAGCTTTTTGTTGACGTTACCCATCCGCTGATGCATCCATCCGGCAATACCGCAGCTCAGGATCTCGGAAATATGCACGGCAGTACTGGCAGATGCCGGCGGAATACCCATCGACAGGGAAAAAGTGGTGGAAGTAATGCCGTACGACATCCCGATCGCACCATCGATCATCGCGAATATAAACCCTGCTACCAGGAAATAATAGAAAGTGGGTGGTACATCTTCCACATAGGTGCGGAATGCCGGCGACTGCCACCAGGAAATACCTAATATTACCGCCAATAACAATATTCCCCCCAATCCGTATATCCAGCGCTGCTTTTTATAGGCAATGCTTTCGGTGGCGTTGCTGTTTTCCGATGGCAATACTGCCTTTGTTTCCTCCATGGTCCGGGCTGCGGGAGCAACCAGGGTAGTAAGTTCTTTCTCCATTTTTTATAATGTGCCAGCCTTAATTCACCACAAAATACATAAACTCTATGAAATAGGTAGACTATCGAAAAAAAAAATTACGAATTGCGGATTGTGGATTATACCCCGGGGGAGAAAAACCCGTAATTCCTGATCCGTAATTCGTAATTCTTCAGAAATCCCAACGTATAAAAATTGATTTACCTATATTTGGGGTTGCGAACCAATTTACAAACTACATGCTTTGGCAACTTTTCTGGACAATTATTTTAGTGCTATTAAACGGATTCTTTGTTGCGGCAGAATTTGCCATTGTTAAAGTACGTTCTTCTCAAATCAACAGCAAAGGCAGCGCGGGTAAAAGAACCACTGCAGCGGCCAAAAGCGTGCTGAGTAACCTCGACGGGTACCTGGCCGCCACACAGTTGGGTATTACCCTGGCCTCACTGGGCCTGGGCTGGGTAGGTGAATCAGTCATGACCGCCATTGTACTGCAGTTGATGGGAAAACTGGGCATCGCGGTTTCCGTCGCCGCTATCCACTGGATTTCTGTCACTGTCGCATTCACTATTATTACCATACTTCATATTGTTTTCGGAGAACTGGCCCCCAAATCAATGGCCATCCGTAAACCTTTGCCCACCACACTGGCTGTAGCCATCCCGCTCCGCGTGTTGTTCGTCATTTTCAGACCATTTATCTGGATGCTCAACGGTTTGGCCAGCAGCATTCTCCGGCTGATCGGTATTACACCGGCAGGCGAATCCGAAATACACTCGGAAGAAGAACTGAAACTGATCATTTCTGAAAGCCAGGAAGGAGGCGCCATCGAAGAAACAGAACGAGAACTGATTCAGAACGTATTTGAGTTTGATGACAGCCGTGTAAAGGAAATCCTCACGCATCGCAAAGATATTTCTGTGCTCGATATCAATCTTCCCCTGGAACAGCTGATCGACCAGGTAATCAAAGACGGCTATTCCCGGTATCCCGTATGCAGCGGCTCTCTCGATGAGCTGAAAGGAGTGATATACACAAAAGATGTGGTAAAAGGCGTACACGAAAAAACGCTAAAAAATATCAAAGACATCATGAAACCGGTATTCTATGTGCCGGATAGTATGAAAATAAAAGACCTGCTGCGCACTTTCCAGGGCCAGCGCCTGCAGATGGCAGTGGTGACCAATGAATTCGGCGATACGGAAGGTATTGTTACCATGGAGGATATCCTCGAAGAACTGGTAGGCGATATACAGGATGAACACGACCATGAAGCGCCCATTGTTGAGCAAAAAGACGATAACTTCATTGTAGACGCACACGAATACCTGGCAGATATCAACGAACTGTTGCCTTACCCGCTTCCGGAAAGCGAGCATTATGAAACGCTGTCCGGTTTAATAAATTATATACACGGAAATATTCCCCGCGAAGGAGAAGTGATCATCATCGAAAACTACGAAGTGCTTATCCTGAAAATGTTCCGTAGTTCTGTGGAGAAAGCTAGATTAAAGTTGATCCGATAAATATTTTTTATGGAGAAGAAAATATTGCACGTGCTGGAAGGCCGGGAAAAACATATTACCGACACCGAGGTAGTAAGACAATCGCTGCCTGCTATGCAGTTCCGTTTCGCCAATCCGTTTATTGTTTTGCATCATATGCCGGCGAAGTATTTTGCGCCGGGGTCGCCGGAAGACAGGCTGCATCCGCATCCGCACAGAGGATTTGCACCGGTTACTTTTATGCTGCAGGGACAGGGTTACCACCGCGATAATGCCGGCAATGCGATGACGGTTACCGCCGGGGACGTACAGTGGATGTTTGCCGGAAAAGGTATCCTCCACAGCGAAGGACCATCGACGGAGTTTCTCGAAAAAGGAGGCAACTACGAACTGTTGCAGCTGTGGTTTAATGTGCCCGCGGCCCATAAAGGAGAAGCCCCCTGGTATCAGTATATCAAAGGTTCGGAAATGCCTGCAGTGGCGGCCAAAGAAGGAGTACACCTGACCCTGGTGAGTGGTAACTATGATCATCAACAGGGACCGTTAAAAAATTTTACACCTATTACCACTATCTGGGGAAATATAGAAATCGGGAAGGAGCTAACATTAACGGCTACACGCGGATACTGGACGCTGTTGTATGTAGTAGACGGCGCCCTGAAAGTTAACGGGACCACTGTAGATGGTTATCACCTCGTAGTTTTTGATAAGGAAGATGAACAGGCCGACATACGTATAGAAGCCCTTCAAAATACCCGTCTGCTCTATCTTTCCGCGGAACCCATCAATGAACCCGTAGCGGCAAAAGATAATTTTGTAATGAATACCGTTGCCGAAATTGACCAGGCCATGGAAGATTACAAAAATGGTTTGTTCGGCACGCTCGAAAAATAAATAATCATCCTGATGAGCGTTCATTTTTAACCATGCACCTCTTTGCTCATCAGGATGACCTGCATCGCATTAACTATAGTGTATCCTTTTTGTGTTTCCAGGTAGAATCCATTTTCTTTTTATCTTTTTTATGATGTTTCATCGTTGTGTCCATTGGCTTGGGAGGAAATGTATCCTGCTGGAAAATTTCGATATTATTTGCCTTTACCGGAGCAGCCTGTAATGCATGATCCGGATCGCCTTTGAAGAAAATAAACAAGGTCAGTACACCTATTAATCCGATGGTAGCTGGTAGGTTTTTCATAAAATTAAATTTATGTCCGGAAGAATAGAAGCAGATATCGTGCATAGTTTCCTGCGGCTGAGCCGCATCAGGCATAATGCATTGATCGTATTTCAGTTGTCTTCCAGCTACGGCTGTAGCCGTTTTAAGAAACCGGTTGTCAACTGTGGATATTGACCGTCAATCAGGGGAAACGGAGGTACACGTTTGCCGTAAAAAGCGCAGCTGGCGACCGGGTAACAAAGGCACTGCTTTTGTGGCAAAACAGGTATCGTTCACCAAAATTTTGTCTTATGAAAGGTACCAGAAGTGAAAATACCCGTCAAAGTAAACAGCAATCTTTCTCCAACATGCCTAAACCCGAAATCAGGGATAACCTCGACAGCCGGAAAAATGAGGAACAGGATTTTAAGGGAAAAGATACGACACATAACAGTAAAGACACCAAAGCCAATAAACACAGGAAACACTAAATATTCCCGGGTGGCTTTTTGTTGCCCTCACGATTAAACAACAATGATGATGAAGGATACAATTTTGCTGGCGGGCATGCTGACAGCGACTATTTTTTTCTCCTGCAACAATCCTATGCAGAATAAGGAAGAACGCGCCGCCCACGATTCCGCCAATACCCCGGTTAAAGCGCCGGCCACCGACGACAGTAAGCGTGTGCAGCAGGATACTACCTATGGCGATTACCGTATTGCAGTGATCAGCCGGGGTAATGGCTATATGAGGGACTTGTTGCTGGCAGTAGGCAGCAAAAAAGATACAACGGTGGCAGACAGTATTATGGAGAAAGATGTGAAAGGGCAACTGAGAAATCTCATGATCGCTGACCTGGATGGCAACGGGAAACCGGAGCTTTACTGTTATATGCTGTCAGAAGGCACCGGGCATTATGGAAAGATTTATGCGTTTGATCTGCGGAGTCCCATCACCAGGATCAGCACCAATGCCATAGACACCATGCAGCAACCGGCTTACCGGGGACAGGATACATTTTATATCAATGGAAAGAACCTGGTGCGCACATTCCCTGCATTCAAAGAGGGTGACCCGGATGCGCTTACAGCTACCACCAAAGGCATTATTGTGTACGACCTGGTAAAAGATGGCGATACGCTGAAATTGCGACCGCAATAAACGTGGAAGCGGGGGGAGCGCCTTCGGCGCTTGTCTTTGGGCAGGATTAAACTGATTAAAATGATTATAATGATTTCAGCTTTTTCAGATCTCTGTGTTTATCATGTTGACGAATGCATTCAAAAAAGAAGTAAGCATCTATCTAAAAAAGAAATATAATCAGAAAAATCAGTTTAATCAGTTTAATCCTGCCCAAAGACAAGCGCCGAAGGCGCTCCCCATCCGCTATTTATTATAATTAATCCCTTCTTTGTCCCAACGGGTATAGAAGAACTCCAATGCCTGCTGGAAGCGGGGGAAATCCTTGTTGGCCGCTAATGTCCAGCCGTCTTCTGCGTATGCCGCCAGTCGCGGAAATACCATGTTATTCATCGTTTTCACATCGGGAATCCATTCTCCCCACATCTGGCAACCGCTACCCAGTATTTTAGCGTGATATTTCGGGTCCAGTCCGGCCGGGATAGGATCAAAGCTGTAGGCTTTTTCCAGGGAAATACTGTTATAGCTATAATCAAGGTAAGTGGCGGCATGGTAGGAGTTGATCACATCATATCCTTTGGAAACGGCGTCTGTAATGAGGTTCAGCTCTCCTTTCCAGAACTGGACAATGGTGCCGGGCGCCAGCTTTTCGGTGGCGGCAACATCTTTGGTGTCAGTAAATTCATGGAGCTTGCTACCCATGATCTCATTCCAGCCCGCCATACGACGACCTTTTTTAGCCAGGTAAACGGAGATACTATTAGTGAAAGAGATCTGCAGGTCGGCAGGAGAGGCCAGTTTATGCGCTTCCATATAGGATTTTACGCCGCCATCCGCTTTCCACTGATCGTATTTTACTTCGTCACCGCCAATATGTATTACTTTGGAAGGGAACAATGCGCTGACTTCATTGAGTACGTCTTGCAGAAAACTGGTTACGCGGGGACTGGTAACGTTAAAAACATCGTAATGAACCCCAAAAGTGCCCGGAACTTTAATTGGCTGCTCCTGGGTGCCTAACCAGGGATAGGCGGCGATAGCGGCGCTGGAATGCCCCGGCATTTCTATTTCCGGTACAATGGTGATATGCCTGTCGGCCGCATATTGAATAATTTCTTTGATCTGCTCCTGTGTATAAAATCCTGCGTGTGGTTTGCCGTCAAAATTCTTGCTGTTCCAGGTACCGATCTGTGTGGAGTCACGTTTGCTGCCTACCTGGGTGAGCAGCGGATATTTTTTGATTTCTATACGCCAGCCCTGATCGTCGGTCAGGTGCCAGTGGAACACGTTCATCTTAAGCAACGCCATTTCATCGAGCAGGCGTTTTACGGTTTCACCGCCTTTGAAATAACGGCCTTCGTCCAGCATGAATGCTCTCCAGCCAAAACGGGGCTTGTCTTTTATGGCAACCGCAGGGATCGTATAGCTGTTACCGCTGGCTGTAATCAGCTGACGCAGCGATTGGATACCATAAAAAATACCGGCATTGGCCGCCGCGGTAATCGTGATGCCGGATGGATTTACAGATAACTGGTATCCTTCTTCACCTAAGGCAGCACGCAGTTTATCGTTTAAGGTTAAACGGATAAAATCACGTTGGGCGCCTGGTTTAAGCGACAGTTCCAGACCATAGGTTTCCTGCAACGCCTGTTGCAGTTGTTTGGCCTCGCCGGCGCTCTTGCCAGGAATAATGGCAGTGGCGCCGGATAAAGAGAAAGCGCCGGATAATGTTTTTACCTCCGACGGTTGCGGAATAATATTGATAGCCTGAAGCGGCAGATAGCTGATGCTTAGTAATAGCATCATCGCACCCGTAAGGGTGTTGCATAGTTTTGACATACTTAGTTTTTTATTGTTCACGTGGTTTAAGATGAAAAATACAAATAAAATCCCGTGAATTTTTTCGAAAAAAACTATGCTGATGCTATTTTTCCCCTCGACACTGCAATATCAGTAATGGCTTCAGAATAAAATACCGGGGGTACATTTTTCAACGGCAACAGGCAGTCTTCAGCTTCCTTATCAGTACTGCGGAACCAGCGTTGCCGGGTTTTTGTTTTATCGATGAAATACAATTTCCCCAGTTTGTACCGGAAGCTGTCTTCATCAGAAACGCTGCTCATTTCCATAATCACCTCCAGTTGATGCTCATCATCTGTTTTATGCCAGGCGTATACAAAGGTGCCATCACTGCCTTCGCTGAGTTTCCATCCCTTTTGTTCCATATACCTGTTGAGTATCTCGCTTTCCATAGAAATATCCTCGAAGTCATGTATAAGGGTATTGTAGGCCTGTTGTGGTGATAAGGCCGCTACCGGCCTTTCCAGCTGAGGGAATACGGGCGCTATCTGCAATTCGGCAAATTTCCGTTTCCATTGCTGCAGCGTGGAGGCATCCAGGCAAACAGGGTGCAGAATGCGGATACTTGCATTTTCGGGCAATACAATTGTAGTATCTGCTACGGTCCGCAGGGAAGCATCTTCCTGGCAACTGAAGGTAGTGATCAGTTGTTCCTGTTCATTGAAAAGGCCCCATACCAGGCGGGTAGCAAATACAAACATAATAGGATGCCCCAGGAAAAGTTGCTGCCATTGGGCAGTGCTCCACTTTCTTTGCATCACCAGGAAGTGTTCGAGCCGTAAGGCCTGCAGTTTAATGGTATCTGCCATTTCCTTTGGCAGTTGTTTAAACATCTCTTTTGTTTCGGCGGAAACAGCTGCCGGTATAGCTTTCAGGCGACGGTTATTGTCGTTGAGGTAGGCCGGTTTAAAGTGGCTGTCCAGCGTTGCGCGATAGGCGTCGTTTTTTACTTCAAAGTGTTTATACAAACCTTTGAAACCAAAATCAGGAATGATGCTATCGCCCAGCTCATAGATGGTCATATTTCTTTCTGCTGCAACCGTGTGCAGCGCTGCCAGCGCAGCGGCGCCCACCACCGATTTGCGGGAACGGTATCTGCGTGAGAAGAATTCTACCGCCCGCAGCGACCGGTCGCTGCCATGAAGCGCAAGGGCGGTTACGCCGTGTTCCGCCATTTTGAGACGTTTGGTATCTACCCAATACTGAATGGCTATACGTAGTTTATCGGCCAGCACATCATCGCCTGTCAGCGCCGCCAGCACCATCAGGTATTTGTATTTGGCATCGCCGCCCTGTTCGCCATACATTTCAAAAAGGTGCGTGGCAAAAGCGCCGCTGCGTGCCCGGTCAATCATACGAAGCAGGGGACGCGCTTCCACATCAGCCTGCACGTCTTTTATACGGGACATGCGGTAAAAAAGGAAGCGCACCATATCGGTGCTCAGCATGTCGCCGTTCAGCAGGTAGAGCGGAGGAAAAGTGCTGTCATCCAGCCATTTTTCCGCTGATTTATTAAGCTTGTGCCGTTTTTTGGCAAAGGTCACGAGTTGCGTCACCACTTCTTCATCACTGCCAGTAATAGTATGTCCACCGAGGGTTTCCAGCATCATGTCGCGCGCGTCATCGTTTACTTCCTTATGCAATGTTTGCAGGAGTAGTTCCCTGGCCAACGGATCATCGAGCCTGCACAGGATCTGCACCGCCGTTAAACGCTGGTCCGCTTTTTTATACTGTAACAGCTCCGCCGCCTTTTCCAGCGCCTGCGGATGATCTGCCAATGTAACCGCTACCAGTGAGCGGACAGACTTCAGTTTATGATAGGTAAACGGCCAGAGCTGATCGATATAAAGACCGGCAGGTAATTGTGTTAATGCCGGCAATACCACTTTGGCATCATAATCATTTTCCAGCGCATGCAGCAGTAAGGCTACCGCACCCTCTTTCAGTTCCTCCACTAAAAGCGCGAAGGCGCCGGGATGCAGGTATCGTTTCTCTGTAAAAATACGGTACAGGTGTGGGAGCAGTGCCGCCCTGTCCCGCTGTAATAATTCACGAACCGCCAATAAGCCGGAAGGCGTGATATCGAAATTCCATTGACCGGTGACCAATGATACGCCGGATTCCTCCTGTATAGCACCCGCTCCTGGCATATTGAGGTAATCGTAGGCGGCATTTACCAGTTTTTGATTATATTTTTCCGGAAGATGACCAGCCAGCAGATAATAACCCTGGAGAGCGGCTGCGTAGTTGGGCAGTTGGGTGGCTTTCTCCGTGGTATTTGCAACTAATGATTCATATTTCTGCAGGTTATTTTGCAGTAATACTTTTGCCAGCTGGTATTGATCGGGCAGGTTGCCGGAGGGCTGCACGATATTTTCCAGGTATTCCATTTCCCGCTCCGGGTGCGCCTTGGCGAGGAGCCGGTAAAAAAGAGAGTTCCAGTTTTTTGTTTTCCAGGTGTGGAGGTAGTCGTCTACCACATATCGTTCTGCACTTTTGATCAGGTCCTGCAGAAATTTACGCAGTGGAGTAAATTTCAGCGGTGTCAGGTCAAAATTATTTCCATCGCCGGAATAGCGGATAAGCTGTGAGCCAATTTCTTCCGGCGTACAGCCCCGTTGTTGCAGGAAGCTGGTGAAAAAGCTGAACCGCAGTACAATGGAAGAAGAAGTACCGGGTTGGTCCATCATTGGAACAATGGTGGAAAGAAAAAGGTGTTTGCTCCCTTTCCATGCATTGGGTGCGGAAATGAGTTGTAATATCAACCGGTCATTATCGTTCCACAGTTCTGGTATTTGTAACAGGTGAATAAATAGTCCCGGTTTTTGTGCATCATCATCTGACGTAAACACCGGTGGAGAAATGATCTGCCCTGTAAGGAAATCTACCCCGGACCGTATAGGTTCAATGTTTTCATAGTTAGTCAAGTTCAGTTTTTCAAGCAGAGGTAGTATCGCTTCCTTTTTGTATGGCATAAAGGTATAAATAGATTCAATTTATTTTTTCAGCACAATATCTTCTTTTGCGGCCCATTGCGCAACATCCTGTTTGCCCAGGGCCATGGCCATCATGTCCGGGAACTTATCCGGTGAGCAGGCAAATACCGGGATACCCAGGTTGGCAAGGAACTGCGCATTTTCATGATCATAACCGGGTGCTCCTTCGTCGTTCAGTGCCAGTAACACGATTACCTGTACGCCCGCCGCAGCGAGGTCCGTAAAGCGTTTACGCATGTTCTTTTCATCGCCTCCTTCAAAGAGATCGGTGATCAGCACCAATACCGTGTCTGTAGGCCGGCTGATGATCTGTCCGCAATATTTCAATGCTGCGTTAATATCCGTGCCACCACCCAGCTGAACGCCAAATAACAATTCCACCGGGTCCTGCAATTCTTCTGTAAGATCGGCTACGGCGGTATCAAAAACAACCATTTGTGTTTTTAATGCAGGAATTGATGCCATCACGGCCCCAAATATACCTGAATATACCACAGAAGTGCCCATAGATCCGCTCTGATCCAGGCACAATACCACTTCTTTCAGCGCTGAGCGCCTGCGCCCGTATCCGATAAGGGTTTCGGGAATAATGGTTTTATAATCCGGTTGGTAATGCTGCAGATTTTTTTGAATAGTGAGATGCCAGTTGACTTCATTGTGCCGTGGCCGCCGGTTGCGGGCGCTACGGTTCAGGCTCCCGCTGATCGCTTGTTGCGTAGGCTGCGACAGTTTCTTCATCAGTTCATCCACCACTTTCCGTACCACCTGCCGGGCGGTATCCCTGGTCTTTTCCGGGATCACGCGGCTCAGGGTCATAAGGGTGGCTACCAGGTGCACGTCTGGTTCCACATTTTCCAGCATCTCTTTTTCAAAGAGCATCTGTGTAAGGTTGAGGCGTTTCAGGGCATCCTGTTGCATCACCTGTACCACAGAAGAGGGGAAGTAGCTGCGTATGTCGCCCAGCCACCGGCTCACATTGGGTGAGGAGGGGCCAAGACCGCCCTGACGTGTGTTGTCGTACAACGCTTCCAGTGTTTTGTCTACCTGCAAGTCTGTTTTATTCAACGAAAAATCGGTGCCGTCATGCTGGGCTCCTCCCAGGATCAGCCGCCACCTGCGAGTGGTTTCTTCATGCTCCATCTGCTAACAATTTTGAATCATGCAATCCCAGTATCTGCATCACCACCGGGATGCCAGCAGCTCCGCGTTGGTCGTCGATACCCCCTGTAGTAACCGCTTTGATGCTGGTACCGCTGCCTCCGTTCTTCACTTTGTCACCCAGTTTTTTCCGTTCCGGAGCCGTAAAGTTAGAAAAGGTGCGGCGTAATAACGGCAATACCTGTATGAAAATATCATTTTCCAGTTGAGAAACCCAATGATGTACCATTCCCCAGAGCTCTTCATCCAGTAACAGGAGGGTGCCGCTGCCTTTCAGGAACCCTTCCAGCCAGGCCGCTGCCAGTGATGGCGGATTGGCCACCGACATGGACATACTAAACACCCTGGCGAGTGCTTCTCCCGTAATAATTTTTGCATCAAACAAGAGGCGGGTGGCATACCCGGCTATCATCTGCGCCGATTGTGCATTGCCGGAAATGGCCAGCAGCGTTTGCTGCCAGGAGCTGCTCAGTGCTTCCTGCTGCAACAGGCTGATGGCATCATTCATTGCGTAAAAAAGATCCAGCAGCGCCAGCGCGGCATCGTCTGCCACCGCCGTACAGGCAGCCGGCAAACTGATACAGATACGGCCAATCATACTTTCCGTGATATCGTTTACCAGCGCGGCATCTGTTTTACGTACGTTGCCATACCTGCTGATGTTCACCAATGAAGGAATTACTTCCATCAGCTGCAATACATCGCCGGAAGCCGCGGCCAGGTTGTTGATCCGCTGGATCAACACTTCCACCACCGCCGGCAACTCCGCCGGTATGGCAGATTCCAGCATTTTACATACCTGCTGTAATGTGCTGGTGCTGCCGGCGCTATGGGTAACAAACCGGGTGGCTGCTTCGTCCACGGTATTCCCCCAGCTGCCTTTTTCAATGATATCGATCGAAAAAGCCGGGTCCCATTGCAACCGCCACTGTTCCTTGAACGTACCCCTGCCGGATGTCTCGGAACGTTTGCCCCAGCGAATATCCAGTAATTGCAGCCGGTGCAGGAAAATACTCCTTTCCAGGTCGGTGTCTTTACGAAGATCCAGGGTATAGTCTTTAAAGTCGGCCGTTTGTGGCAGCCTCAGTTTCTTCTGCCATTTCACAATATCGGCCTGCAGGGGAGGAGTAGGTACTTCCAGCGGCACCTTACCGATTCGGTTGCGGACAATCAGTTCATCGCGTATCAGCTGCATGAGAATACTTTCCCCATTGCAAAGTATGCTGAGGGTGGCTTCATTCAACTCTTCCAATCCGGGCCGGGCATAATGCCTGAGCGCGGCAAGGGCGTTGGCCAGTCTTACCGCCTCCATCACATGCGCTACCGAGGTGTCCTGTTGCTGCTCCCTGAAAAGCTTTGCTACCAGCGCCATCCAGCGGGTGCCATCATCTGCCGGATGTTCCCAGATATGCTCGTACCATCCCGGCGAAGGGATGCCGGCGCCATATCCGCTCTCATAACTTAAACGGCTATACGTCCATGGTATCCAGGTGCATTCCACTTTTGCTTTGGGTAGTCCCTTCAACAGGTCGTTATCTTCTTTTTGTTTGGGCATATTTTGCAGGGCCGGCGCATGCCAGGCGCCGCAGATCACCGCAATGCGCTGGAACATTTCCTTTTCAGCCAAACGGATACATTTCCGCATCCAGGCTTCCCGCAGCTGTTCGTGCCTGTCGTTGCGCGGGGGCAATTCCTCCCGGAGGGCCTGCATGGCATCATTTACCGCTTCAAATACCTGTTCCTGCTGTTGCCGGTATTCAAACATATGTTCCCACCATCTTTCTCCATCATCATAACCGGCAGCGGCGGCGAGGTGTGAAATAGGATCACGTGAAGATATAAATGTTGAATTGTCGCCGGCTTCAAAAATTTCCAGGTTGCTGTTGCGCGGAAAGGTGCGCAGCAACGTTGAATTTAATCCCGGCGCTGTTTCCACCTGGGCCGCAGCTTTTGCCGCTTCTTCATTTTCGATCCCGAACACGTGCGACAGTGGCAGATCCATAAAACGGACGTGGATGCGCTGTTGCCTGGCGTATAACATAGCCTGCCACTCCGGCGAAAAGGCGGCAAACGGGTAGAAGCAGGCTTTCTGCGGACTATCAGGCTGATACGCAAGTATCGCTACAGGAGGCTGCAGGTCTTCATGACCGGTCCACTGTATGAGCGGGTCTGCCTCGGGAGGTCCTTCTATCAACACAATATCCGGTTGCAGCTCTTTGAGGAACGCTTTTACATTCCTGGCAGAACCGGGCCCATGATGCCGGATACCTAAAATATGTACAGACATGTATCTTGCTTAATCGTAAAATAAAATTACGCCAGATCCCTGCAGGCGCGGTATACATCTTTCCACTCTTCCCTGGTTTTTACCACCGTTTCCAGGTATTCCTGCCATACCAGTTTATCCTGCACCGGGTCTTTTACAACCGCGCCGATAATGCCTGCGGCCAGGTCTGCTGCGTTGAGCCGGCCGTCGCCGAAATAAGCTGCCAGCGCAAGACCATTATTCACCACAGAAATGGCTTCTGCGGTACTCAGTGTGCTACCGGGGGATTTCAGTTTGGTTTTTCCATCCAGCGTAACACCGTTGCGCAGCTCGCGGAAAATGGTGACTATCCGGCGGATTTCTTCTACCGCAGGCCTTTCAGCAGGCAGTTCCATCACTTTTTCAAAACTTTCCACCCGTCTTCTTACAATATCAATTTCTTCTTCCATAGATTCCGGTACGGGCAGTATAACGGTGTTGAACCTACGTTTTAATGCACTGGATAATTCGTTGACGCCTTTATCACGGTTGTTGGCGGTGGCAATGATGTTGAATCCTTTACTGGCCTGTACTTCTGTATTCAGCTCCGGTATAGGAAGTGTTTTTTCAGACAGGATGGTGATGAGGGTATCCTGTACGTCGGCGCTTATACGGGTTAGTTCTTCAATTCTTGCTATTTTACCATCCTGCATCGCGCGGAGCACGGGCGTTTCCACCAGCGCATTCCTGGAAGGGCCTTCTGCCAGTAAGCGTGCATAGTTCCAGCCATAGCGGATACTCTCTTCACTGGTCCCCGCAGTACCCTGTATGATCATAGTGGAATCGCCGCTGATACCGGCTGCGAGATGTTCACTCACCCAGCTTTTGGCGGTACCCGGCAGGCCATACAGCAGCAGCGCGCGGTCGGTGGCCAGGGTGGCTACGGCTATTTCCATCAGGCGTTTGCTCCCAATATATTTAGGTGTTACTTCAAAACCATTTTTCAATTTCCCGCCTATGAGGTAGGTCACTACAGACTGGGGGGATAACAACCAGTTTTGGGGGCGTTTTTCCTGGTCCTGTTTTTTCAATTCTTCCAGCTCTTCTGCAAAAAGCTGCTCGGCATGATAGCGTAAAATGTCAGACATAAATCGTTTTTTTAGCGGTTAGCATATAGCTGCTGGCTGTTAGGCGTTTTGCTGTAAGCCGTTATTGTTAGTTTTTTGTTGTTAGCTTTTCGGTGTTTGTTGTTAAAGCTGATAGTTATTTGTTTTATTGTAGCATCGGGCTTTCTGCCGTTAGCTTCCTGCTTTTTTAAAGGCGCCGGGTAGCTGGCTTTTGGCTTGTAAAAGCCTGCCCAGGTACACTTTGATGTTATTCCAGTATCCTGCATGGTAAGATTCTGACGGCACAATATCATCAAGTGTGGCCGCGATGGCTACGGGTATCTGGCGGATTACATTACTCATAAAAAGCTGGTTGTAGGTATAAGGCTGTGTTGCCGCATACCGCAGGATCTTTGTACATAATGCCACACTCCATTCAGCCGGATGATTGCCTGCATATTTGATGATGGCTTCCGGATATTCATCAAAATGTTTTTCGCTGAGCTCCTGTTGTTGCGCGGCGGGAAGCATCGGGAGAATGTCGATATAAAACGTTTCGCTCTGTTGCATAAATGTTACCGCTCTTTCCTGGTCGCCAAACCAGGCGATGGCCTGTACCAGCGCCGGGGCAAAGGGTTTCAGCGCTTCCTGCTGCAAAAACATCGTCATTATTTCTGCGGCAGATCTGCCAAAATGTGTTTCCCAGCGGGAAGGATGAACAAGACTGATCAACTGGCAGAGTATATGCGTTTCGTCAGAAACCTGTTTATTATTACTGAGTTTTTCTATGCCACTCTGAAAAATGGGATCATCGTTTAATTCCGGCAATGCTACTACCACATGTCCGTCGTACTGCAGCTGTATGGCACCTGCCAGCACCTGCCAGTATTGCTCATGCAGCGAGGAACCGGGTAGCTTTTTCAGGATCCTCGTTACGGTTTCCTTTACCTGTTTGCTTTTTTCCGACAACAGCGATTCCAGCCACTCAAGATCTGTTGCAGCCGGGGCTTCTTCCAATACGCCCAGCAGCTCTGTTTTCACCGTTGCACTTTCTTTGGGCCAGGTTTGCTGCAGCCATTCGGTGGCTATAACGGGATCGGCTGTACGTATTTCTTTCAGTGCTTCCACCCGTTGGGCAGTAGCGCCATTATGCCATCGTTCCTCCGGTGTTTCTGCTACCCGTGAAAAGTTCCAGTCGGGGTTAAATTGCCCCAGCCATTCCGCCCGGTGTCCACCTGCCGCTGCGGTCAGTACGCGGAGCGATTTATTGCGCCACGCTTTGTCGAGCATCACCGGGAGTTGTGCGGGCGGTAGCAGCAAATTGGCTTTGGTACAGTATTCCAGCCATAGCTGCAATAGTTGTATGCTGTCTGTTTCCAGCACTGGTTGTAATACCCGGATGGCAGCAGGAGCGCAGCAGGCTTTTGTTTCCGGCGCACAAACTGCTATAGGCGGAACGGCGGCCGTAACCGGTTGTGTACCACTTTGACGGTAGTTATAAGTCACGGCGGCGAGGTGCAGGAATTGTTCTTCTCTATCCAGCGAAGCATTTCCGAGAATGGTATCCGCTGCCTCCCGCAGTGGCCCGCTCAGGCCCTGTGCGTCTGCCGGCTTTTTCGCAGTACCCAGCAGGGCGGTATTGATGATATTATTCCAGCGCTCCATTATAGTATTTTATATTCCTGTTCATGCCATACGCCTATCGGCTCATATTGCGTTTCCCGGCCGGTCACTGCCATGTGCAGCGGCGCTCCTCCGCTGAGGGCAAGCAGTTTCCAGATATGCGCAAATCCTTTTTTAACCGGCATCAGTTGTTGCCGCCCATCCTGCAGCCACCATTGTTCCTGGTGCCATACCGGGGTGAGTGCTGCGATCGTGTATACCTGGTCGTTATATACCGGCCAAACGGTGCTGATGGCTGTTTGTGCAGTAACCACTTCTTCCCATCCGGCAAAGCCGTTGAAAGTGTGATCAGGAGGAACCGTCATTTGTTGTTTGATGATGGCCCGCAAAGGAGCGGCCGAAGGGTAGTATACCAGTTCCGCCTGTATAGTGGCGCCCGGTGCAAGGGGATTGGCAATAGCGCTTTGTCCGCGTACAAAAAACTGCAGTATCACCGCATTGCGTTTTGAATGTATGCCATGCAGCCAGTAACGTTCTACCACCAGGCGGTCTTCTTCCGTGGTTTGTTTGCCCAGTACCTGCCAGGTATCGGTGATACCGGTTTGCTCCTTCAGTTCTTCCTGCGATTGCGAAAACCCGATACTGCTGCGTATGTCCTGCTGCAGGTTTTCCGGTAGTTCAGAAAGATGCTGGTAGCCTTGTATCACGAGGTAGATGCGTATGAGCTGATTCATAAATACCGTTTGCCAGCCTTCATGAAAATAGCTGATATCTGCCAGTTCCCGCATCATACCCGCCAGTCCGGGCGATTGGGCATCTACCATCCTGCGGATCATATTTTCAAAAAAGGAGGGGTCTTTTTCCGGCAGATCCATGATACCGTTCCGTACCAGGTCTTTGATCCAGCGCAGCAGTTCCACAGTGCCGTCGCTTACTTTCTGTTGCCGGGCCTGTTGCCTTTTCGCCTGGGCGGCGGTATCCGGTTGTTTTTCCGGTGCGCTGGCCTGCACTGCCTTTTTCTCTTCTCTTTCAGCACGTTTGGCCAGCCATTCGCTTACCCATGCAGGCGGCGTTTGTTCGGTGAACAGGGCTGTTTGCCGGGAGTATAGCAATAATAATCCCAGGCCATGTTTACAGGGAAACTTACGACTCGGACAACTGCACTTAAACGCCATATTGCCCGTGTCAATCTGTGTCTGGTATGGTTTGCTGCCGCTGCCCTGGCACTCTCCCCATAACGCATTATCGCCAACGCCTTTACTGACCCATTTAGCCGGATTGGCCAGGTCCTTCCCGGATTTGCGGGAAGATTCATCGGGCGCCATAGCAAGCACTTGTTCGTCGGATAGGTTCAATGGATTAACGATTTAAGGCACAAATTAAATAATTCCATAAAAGAAAAAACCAAATATCAAATAACACTACGCAGTGTATTTGGTATTTGGTTCAAGTATCGGATAAAGTTTTCGCTTACAGGAAACCCAGTTCCAGTTTTGCTTCTTCACTCATCATATCCCTGGTCCAGGGTGGATCAAAAGTAAGGTGTACATCTACATCAGAAACGCCTTCTATATTTCTTACTTTTTCATCTACTTCGCGGATAATATCTCCTGCTACCGGGCAACCTGGAGCGGTGAGCGTCATGTCAATGCCAATCCGGTTGTTTTCCTTGATCTTGATTTCGTATACCAGCCCCAGTTCCCATATATTTACCGGAATTTCGGGATCGTATACGGTTTTCAGCTGTGCTTCTATCTGTTCTCTTAATGTTGCTTCACTCATTGCTGGTTAATTTTAGCCTGGTAAGCGATGGCATAGAGTTTCATTTGTTTCAGCATACTCAGCAACCCGTTGGACCGGGTAGGGGAGAGATGACTGCTTAAACCAATGGCATCAATGAAGTAAATATCTGCCGTCGCAATTTCCTGGGGAGTATGACCGGAAAGCACATAGATCATCAGGCTTACCAGTCCTTTGGTGATCACTGCATCGCTGTCGCCCGAAAAAAGCAGTTGCCCGTCTTTCAGCTCAGTATGCAGCCACACCCTTGACTGACAGCCTTTGATCAGGTTGTCGGGTGTTTTAAATTCTTCTGCGATGAGCGGCAATTCCTTGCCCAGCTGGATAATGTATTCATACTTATCTTCCCAGCTACCCATCACCGAAAAATCGGATATTATTTCTTCCTGTATTTCCTGAATCGTCATATTCGCCTGTTTACAAAAGCATGGCAGCGGCTCTTTTAACGCCGGCCACCAGTTTGTCTATGTCTTCCCTGGTATTATAAAAAGAAAGTGATGCACGAACAGTACCGGGGATTTTAAAGATATCCATCAGTGGTTCGGTGCAATGGTGTCCTGTTCTTACCGCAATCCCTTGCTGATCCAGCAGTTCACCCATATCAAACGGGTGGATATTGTGTACCAGGAAGGAAATGGCGCCACTTCTGTGAGCGGCGTCGCCGATAAAACGGATACCATCAATCTTACGCAATTCCTGCATGGCATACTCCATTAATTCTTCTTCCCATTGCTGGATTTTGGAGATGCCGGTTTGCTGTAAATATTCAATGGCAGTACCCAGCGCAATGGCGCCTGCAATATTGGGAGTGCCGGCTTCGAATTTATAAGGTAATTCGTTATAGATTGTTTTTTCAAAAGTAACGGTCTTGATCATATCGCCGCCACCCTGGTAGGGAGGCAGTTTATCCAGCCACGCCTTTTTACCATAGAGAACGCCGGTACCGGTAGGTGCATAAATTTTATGCCCGGAAAACGCCAGAAACTCTACATCCAGTGCCTGTACATCGATACTGATATGTTGGATAGCCTGTGCGGCATCCAGCAGTACAGGTATGTTTCGTGCATGCGCCAGCGTTATAATATCTTCTACCGGGTTTATGGTGCCCATGGTATTGGAAACATAGGTAACGGCTACTATTTTCACGGTGTCGTCCAGCATAGCTTCATAGGCATCCATCAGTAATTCGCCGCGTTCGTTGATCGGGATCACTTTCAGGGTTGCGCCACGTTCTTCGCAGGCAATCTGCCAGGGCACAATATTACTGTGGTGTTCCATGGAAGATATGATCACGCTGTCGCCTTCATTCAGAAAACGACGGCTCATGGTATTGGCAACCAGGTTAATACCGTCTGTAGTACCTTTCGTAAAGATGACTTCGTGCGGATCTGCAGCGTTGATATAGCCAGCTACAGTAATACGGGCTCTCTCATATGCGTTGGTGGCTACCTGGCTCAGGTGATGCACACCCCGGTGCACATTGCTGTTATATTCTTCGTAATAGCGGGCTTCTGCTGCTATTACTACCTGCGGCTTCTGCGTGGTAGCTCCGTTGTCGAGATACACCAGCGGTTTGCCATGTACCTGTTGCTGCAGGATAGGAAAATCCTTTCTGATCTGCGCTACATCCAGGCCGGCGGTTACTATGTTAGCAATATGTTCCATCGTAATGTTAGTTATTCATGATCTCCGCAATCTGCTCCTGCAGGTAATGTTGCAGGGCAGGTTCCTTCACTGCATCGGTAATGTCGTGGGAGAAGGCATTTACCATCAGTGCTTTGGCCGCATCTTCACCAATGCCACGGGAGCGCAGGTAAAACATGGACTCTTCGCTGAACTGACCGGCTGTAAAACCATGGCTGCATTTTACATCATCGGCATATATTTCCAGCTGTGGCTGTGAATTGATATCTGCCTTGTTACCCAGCAGCAGGTTATTGTTCTGCTGGAATGCATTGGTTTTCTGCGCTTCCTGGTGTACAAGGATCTTGCCGGTGAATACACCATTGGCATTATCCAGCAGTACGCCTTTATACAGTTCATTACTGTTACAGTCCGGCATGATATGATCCATAAAAGTATGGTTATCTACATGCTGATGATTGTTGGCAATATATAAACCGTTCAGATTAGTTTCGGTATGACTGCCGTTCAAGGCCACGTTCAGGTTGTTACGGGTGAAGGGGGTATTGGGCAGTGTGAAATTAAAATGATGATAACGGCTGTCTTTATGTTGCTGTGCAGCAGTGGTATGTACTTCCCGGAAGCTTTCTTCTCCCTGTTGTACATTATAATGCCACAGTTCTGCATTTTCCAGTATCACGGTTTCTAGTACGCTGTTGGCAAAAGCCACGGCGGCTGTTTCCGGGTGAACGGAAGTTTCGATAATGGTGGCAGCTGCGCTTCTGTTCAGTACCCACAAATGACGCGGCTGAATGATGGCGTGCGTTGCGCAGGAATAAACGTGTACAATGTGTATCGGTTTATCCAGTACGGTGTTGGCAGCCAGCTCAATATACAGTCCGTCAACGAAGAGGGCCGTATTTAACTGGGCCATTGATTCGCCTGCCAGGTGATGCTGTTCATTGAAATAGGTAACAAAACCGGGAGCGGTAGTGTGCGCACTCATAGCACCTACGGTAATGCCTTTACCTTCCGGGAGAACAGACTGATCAGCCTGCAGATGACCGTTTACCAGTACAATGCGGTAACAATCCAGTTCAGGAATGGCCTTGCTTTCTGCCACTTCCGGGGAAACGGTTGCAGCGGTAGTCAGCAATTCGTAGGGAAATTCTTTCAGATAGCGCTGAATATTCGTGTAGCGCCATGCTTCCGTTTTCAGCGTAGGAAGCCCTGTTGCTGTAAAGCGCTCCAGCGCCTTGCGGCGGATGTCGTGCAGGGAGTCCATTGCAGGAGACAATGCCGCTACATCTTCTGTTAACGCCTGGTAAAATGGCAATATCATATCGCTTGTCATAATTCTTTTTATACAGATTCTTTCAAATGTAATTCCTCTTTCAGCCAGTCGTATCCTCTTTCTTCGAGTTCCAGCGCCAGTTCCTTGGTACCGGTTTTAATGATACGGCCATTGTATAATACATGCACAAAGTCAGGTATGATATACTCCAGCAGGCGTTGATAGTGAGTGATCACTACAAAAGATTTTTCAGCATCACGTAATTTGTTTACACCACTGGAAACAATACGCAGCGCATCGATATCTAATCCGGAATCTGTTTCATCCAATATTGCCAGTTGAGGATCCAGCATTGCGAGCTGGAAGATTTCGTTACGTTTCTTTTCACCACCGCTGAATCCTTCGTTCAGGGAACGGTTCATCAGGTTGGAATGGAAATCTACCAGTTGTTGTTTTTCTTTTGTCAGCTTCAGGAACTCTCTTGCTTCGAGGGCAGGGAGACCTTTATAGGCCCTGATTTCATTCAGTGCGGTTTTCAGGAAGTTGAGGTTGGAAACACCCGGTATTTCAACAGGATATTGAAAAGCCAGGAATACACCTTCACGGGCGCGGTCTTCCGGAGCCATATCCAGCAGATTTTTGCCATTAAACCATACTTCACCTTCCGTAACAGTATAGTTATCACGACCCGCCAGCACAGAAGCCAGCGAACTTTTGCCTGAACCATTCGGGCCCATGATGGCATGCATTTCTCCTTTGTTTATTTCGAGATTAATGCCTTTCAGAATTTTTTTCCCTTCTACTTCTGCGTGCAGATTTTTAATCGTCAGCATGATTGTTTTTTTCGTTCTGTATGTATTAATTGGATAATGAATTATCCAACGCTTCCTTCAAGTGTAATAGATAATAATTTCTGTGCTTCTACCGCAAACTCCATTGGCAGCTGGTTCAGCACTTCCTTCACATAGCCGTTTACGATCAGGGCAACTGCCTTTTCGCTGTCGATACCACGTTGATTCAGGTAGAAGATCTGGTCTTCCCCGATTTTCGAAGTGGTGGCTTCGTGTTCGATCATCGCTGATTTATTCCTCGATTCGATATACGGGAATGTATGGGAACCGCATTGGTTACCGATCAGCAACGAATCGCACTGGGTGAAGTTACGGGCATTGTCGGCGCGGGGTCCAACGGCTACCAGTCCGCGGTAGCTGTTATCGCCACGACCGGCGGAAATACCTTTGGAAATGATACGGCTCTTGGTGTTTTTACCGATGTGGTGAATTTTGGTACCGGTATCAGCAATCTGTTTGTTGCGGACTACTGCTACGGAATAAAACTCGCCTTCGGAATGATCGCCCTGGAGGATTACGCTGGGGTATTTCCAGGTAATAGCAGAACCGGTTTCTACCTGTGTCCAGGAGATTTTGCTGGCAGCGCCTTTACAGATACCTCTCTTGGTTACAAAGTTGTAGATACCACCTTTACCGTCTTTATCACCGGGATACCAGTTTTGTACGGTAGAATATTTTATTTCAGCCTGCTCCATCGCTACCAGTTCCACCACGGCCGCATGCAGCTGATTCTCATCGCGCATCGGAGCGGTACAACCTTCGAGATAGCTCACATAACTGTTGTCGTCTGCAATGATCAGGGTACGTTCAAATTGTCCGGTATTCTGCGCATTGATACGGAAGTAAGTGCTCAGTTCCATCGGGCAACGTACGCCTTTGGGAATGTAAACGAAAGAACCATCGGAAAATACAGCTGCATTGAGTGCCGCGAAAATGTTGTCGGTATGCGGAACCACACTGCCCAGGTATTTCTTTACCAGGTCAGGATATTCCTGTACTGCTTCACCAAAGGAACAGAAGATTACGCCCATTTCCTTCAGCTTTCCCTTGAAGGTAGTAGCTACGGAAACGCTGTCGAATACGGCGTCTACCGCTACGCCTGTTAATGCTTTCTGCTCATTCAGCGGGATACCCAGCTTTTCGAAAGTTGCCAGCAGTTCAGGATCTACTTCATCCAGACTGGCCAGTTGTTTCTTTTTCCGTGGGGCAGCATAATAGGAGAGTGCCTGCAGGTCGAGTGCCGGCATTTCAAAATGCTGCCATTTTGGGAATTCCATTTTCTTAAATGCGGCAAATCCCTTCAGGCGCCATTCCAGCAGCCATTCAGGCTCATTCTTCTTCGCCGAAATAAAACGGATGATATCTTCATTTAGCCCCGGAGGAGCTATATCCATTTCAATATCGGTGCTAAAGCCAAACTCATACTCCTTATTGGCTATATCATCAATTATTTCGTTACTGTTGATCATACAAGTTTAAAATTTATACAGCGAAGCTTTCACCACAGCTGCATGTTCTGGTTGCGTTGGGATTATTAAAGAAAAGGCCTTTTCCGTTCAGTCCATCTGAATAGTCCAGCTCTGTACCATATAGGTACAAAAGGCTCTTCATCTGTACCACCACTTTTACGCCCCTATCTTCAAATACCTGGTCGCCTTCTTCCTCTGTTGCTTCAAACTTCATCACATATTCGAGACCTGAGCAGCCACCACCTTTTACGCCTACACGCACAAAGGTGCCTGGCGCATGATGTTCTTTCTCCATCAGCGCTTTGATATATTCTCCTGCTTTTTCTGAAACGGTTATCATACTCAGAATTTGTTTTAATTAGCTGATCACCGGCCGGACCGGTGTGTTTCACGATTTATCCTTCAATACCTGCCACAACATGCGCTTTCGCTGCACACAGCAACTGCACCATCATATCCAGTTTGTTTTTATAAAATGCAGTAAACCCGCCAACTTGCGGGTCGTACAGGTTATCCTTCAAAATTGGAAGGGAATATGGTAATACCCACGCTCTTAGCGCTTTAGCTACTGCATCCATTGCATTTATGCCCTGCATTGCCTGTGTGCCGTCTGCCCAGGAGAGCAAAGCTACAACCTTTCCTGTTAAATAAGGACGGTCGTTCTTGCTGGTCATCTCCAGCCAGTCCAGGCAGTTTTTCATAGCACCGGTCATACTGCCATGATACAATGGCGTCATCCATATGTGAAGATCTGCTTTGCAAAAAGCCTTGCACATCGCGTCTACCGCGGGAGGCTTAAGCCCTGCTTCCTGTTGCGAGAAAAAGGGGATTTGAGCGCTGCCAAGACTGAAAATTTCCGGAGAAAACCCTTTTGCCTGTAGTTGCTCTGTCAAATATGCCGCCAACTGGTTGGAGGTGGCATAAGGACGGTCATCAATCGCACCATTAAATATCAGGACGTTCATTAATATCTAATATTTAGAGATTTAAGTGATTATGAGATTAAATTTTGATGAAGTACGCCTCATAACCATCAAAATCCCAAAATCTTTTTTTTAGCTCCTACAAAATTACGACATTTGAGAATAAAACAAGTAATAACTTGGAAAATTATCCAATACGAACCAAGAATGCTGCCGAACGGTTTTTGACATTGCTCAAGACCCGGGGACCGCTGTCTGCAGCCGAATTGGCCAGTGAATTGGGTATTACCGGTGAGGGCGCCCGGCTTCAGCTGCTAAAACTGGCAGAGGATGGCCTCGTTCATTCCGAAAGCACGTCCAGGGGCGTAGGACGACCCGTTTTAATATGGAGCCTCACCCCGTTGGGTAATGCCCGTTTCCCCGATACCCATACCGAACTGAGCCTTCAGCTGATCCAAACCATTAAAACGGTGTTAGGCAAGGAAGCGCTCGATAATGTAGTCAATGCCAGGGAAAAAAGTCAGCTCGAAAAATACAATGCTGCTCTCGAAGGGGTAACCGGCCTGGAAAACAGGCTCAGCTCGTTTGCAGCCATCCGTTCCGGAGAAGGCTACCTGGCAGAATGGAAAAAAGAAGGAGATACCTACTACTTCATAGAAAATCACTGTCCGATCTGCTGCGCTGCCTCAGAATGCGATAATATCTGTACCTCAGAAATGAGGACGTTTACCAGCATACTGGGCCAAAAAATGAATGTGTCCCGCATGGAACACATTATCAATGGCGCCCGCCGTTGTGTTTACAAAATCGACGCGGAATAATTCCCTACTTTATAATTAATACCAGCGTGCCCGCTATAATCAGCCCCGCGCCAACCGCTGTTTTCCAGGTAAGGGCCTCCTGCAGGAAAACCGCAGCCAGTATAATCGTCAGCGCCACGCTGAGCTTATCTACCGGCGCCACCTGGGATACCTTTCCCACTTGTAACGCCTTAAAATAAAACAGCCAGGAACAACCGGTTGCCAGTCCGGATAATACCAGGAATAACATACTGTGCCTGGAAATAGCGCCAAAGCTTTTAAACTCACCCCGCGCAATTACAATGGCCCAGGCCATCACCAGGATGATCACTGTCCTGATCGCTGTAGCCAGGTTTGACGGAATGTCCGTGACCCCTATCTTGGCGAAGATGGCCGTCAGCGCTGCAAAAGCAGCCGATAGTAATGCATAGATCCACCACATAGATCGTAGTTCTTAATTCGTAATTATTTTATACCCCAATATCTTCAGACTCCTTTCTATGCCATCCAGCACCGCTATCTCCGGCAGATGCGCCCATTCGATGAAACCCATATCAGTAAAGAGTTTCAGACTGGGTATATTATGCGCGAAAATAAAACCAAGCAGTGTTTGCACGCCATATTGGGGCGCTACCTCCATGGCATAACGCAATATTTGTTTACCTAAACCCTTACCCCGCGCGGATTCAGCCAGGTAAATACTTACTTCTACCGTACCGTTATATGCCGGGCGGCCGTAAAAAGACTGGAAGCTCATCCAGCCTATATTATTACCATCCAGGTCAATCATCCACAGGGGCCGGTGTGTGGTGTTGTGCGCCTGAAACCAGGGTAAACGGCTTTCCGGTGTAACCGGGCTTGTATCGGCTGTTACCATTCTGCCGGCAATGGTACTGTTATAAATATCAACGATCCTTGGCAGGTCTGTTTCGGCGGCATGCCTGAATTGCAAACTCATGATAACTGTAATAATTAAAAAATAGATTCCCTCGTGTATTCATGTCTTAAAAGACTATATAACTCCGCGTTCACAAATTTACCCTTCTCAAAGAAAGCATCTCTCAAAAAGCCTTCATACCGGAACCCCAACCTGGTCAGCAGTTTTGAGGAGGCGAGATTATCCGGATCCACAAATGCCTCTATACGGTTAAACTGCAATTCTTCATAACCATAGTTCAGCATACAGCCTATGGCTTCTTTCATAATACCCTTTCCCCAGAGGGCGGGTTGCAGGTCATATCCTATCTCCGCTTTGAAATGTGGTTTATTGATTTTGTGGTATCCGCAGGTGCCGATCAGCTCATCCCTTCCTGCAATGGTGATAGCCCAGCGCATACCCTCCTCATCTTCCAGGCTTTTACGGAAGAATTGGATAATGTGGGTGGCCTCACTGATATTGGAAAATGAATCAATGTCCATGAACCTGGTAACCGCATCATCTGAAAAATGCCTGAAGAGGGCGGCAGTATCTTTGTCTTCTATAGGCCTCAGTACCAGGTTGCCGGTACTTAAAACGGGTAAATGCATGATCCGGTTGCCGATTTAGGTGAAGACAAAGCTAATAGATATTGCCAAATTTCTTTAGTTGTTCCGGTTATTCCGGGGCAACTTCTCTTTTATCGTCTTCTTTTACCTTTACTTTTTTCACTTTGGTTTTTGTTTCATCTCCCAGGAGAATTGCCCATGGCTTCATTTCTTCCACATTTTCGCAGATGATTTTGATGATGGCAATTGTGGGAATAGCCAGGAACATACCGGGTATGCCCCATAGCATATTACCGAGTACTACGCCAATGATGGTGATAAGCGCATTGATCTTGACCTTGGAGCCAACGATACTTGGAAACAGCACGTTGCTGTCCAGCACATGTACGAGGAACAGGGCAATACCCGCCTGTAATGCCTGCAGAGGCGTGCCGGTAGCCAGTGTAACCAGGATGGCCAGGATGGTGGCGGTTAAGATACCAACATAAGGAATGATATTAAATATAGCGGCCATTACACCCAGCAGTATAGCGTATTTAATACCTAGTATTAAGAAGAGAACGGTATTAAGAATGGCTACAATCACCATTTCTATCATCAAACCGCCTACATAGCTTTTTATAATGGTCCGGGTACTGCCAATAACGGTAAGCAGTTTTTCCCGGTGTTCTTCCCGGAATATTTTGATCAGAAAAGATACCAGTAACCTGCGGTAGAAGAGAATAAAGAAAGCATACAGGAATACGAATACAACAAATATCAGCAGGGAAGAGAGTGACAAAAAAGTTTGGCTGATGAAGCTGGTGGCTGTTCCCAGCGTACCCATCATCGCCTTTTCCAGGTAAGTTAACTGCGTGCTGGAGTTAATATGAAATTTTGCATTCACCCAATCCTGTGTGGAGCTGACTACGGTTATCAGTTTTTGCTGTAGCTGAGGGAAGTCGGAGATAAAAGCTTCCATTTGTTTTCCGAGCAATGTCATGATGCCGGCAATGAGAATAATGAACAGTAAAATGGCTACCACCGCCGCCATACCGCGGGGAAACCGCCATTTTTCCAGTTTGTGCACTACCGGTAGCAACATGATGGAGATCAGCAGCGCAAACATCAGCGGAACAATAATATTGCTGCCGATATGTGCAATGTAAATAACCAGGATGATGGAGAATAGGGTAAAAGTGAGTCTCGCGTTAAACGGTAGTTTAAACTCGTTCATAGATTTTGTGCTTTTATCAAAGATATTAAAAATCAAGGTGTATAACATTAGCATTGCTGTTATACATTTGTTTCCGCCAAAAGGTTGCAGTTCAGTATGCCGCTAAAGAAATGAAGCCACGGTTCCAGGGAATGATGCAAACTGTTTGGTCTGATGCAGAGAGCTTCCTGAAAGAATTTTATGGTATCGGCAAGCCGCAGAAAGATACGGTAAATACCAGCGCTAATTGCTTCCGGGCAGTGTTCCTGAGATAGGAATTCATTCTCAGTAATGTTTTTTAAGCAGGGGAATAAAAATTTCTGAATAAGTAGGACCATTCAGCGAAATAAAGAAGTGGTTGCCGCTCATTTTAAAAACCCCTTCCTTACAATTCATGCTGATAAAATTATACATGGGTATCCCTGCGGTAGCAAAATCCATTGGTACGGGCAGTTTCAGGTAGTTACCTCCGGAGATCCTTTTGCGCATCAGGTAGGAGAAGTTCTGACGCAGCTGTGCATGCGCGGCGGTGGCAGTAGCGGGAACGAGTATGCCTGCAAACATCGATAACTTTTCATAGTCGGTAACCGGCACCGCATCGAGAGTACCTGTAATGATGCGGCTTTGCTCCAGGTCAAACAAGGTCTGCATCTTCTTAAATAACGTATAGTGTTGTGTCATCCTGGCAATCATTTCTGCAACAGGATCCTGGCCACGGGAAATAAGGGTATAGTATAAAATGCTGTCCGGCATTCTCATTTTTTCGCAGCGCTCATAATTGAATAAGCCACGAAATGCTTCACTGCCAATGGCAGCGGTTATACCTTCCGTAATCTGCAGGGTTCTTTTTTCGTTGGGTAAAATAATGATCCGGCGGAAATCTTTTGGGCTTTCCTTAAAATGTTGTTTGAACGCCTTGCTGAAAGCTGCTGTGGTGGCGTATCCGCAATGGTCGCTTATTTCGCCGATGTTGTAGCCGCTGTGCCGGAGCAGGCCTGCAGCCAGTTCCAGCCGGTGTCGTTTCACATAATGCCAGAAAGGCTCACCCATGCATTCGGTAAAGTTGTGATAGAAATAGGAGTAGGAGATGCCCAGTCTTTCAGAAACGTCTTTAATACTAAACGGATCACTCACATGATCATCCGCGTAGGATAAACCTTGCAGCGCAAAATTTTCGAGTTGCTCTTTGGTCAGGAGGGGTGACATACGATACTGGGATTTTTAAATGAGTTTCACTGGATACCGGTACTAGTTAATTTCACCTGGTTCGGACGGTTATTGCATGAATGTGGTCTCTAATTTAATTTTTTTTATGATTGTGACACCGGTATTTTTGAGAAACATTTTATCATATTGATAACCAATATGTTTTGTTGTTATCTAAATGATAAATATTTTTAATATATTTAATTTTCTCATTGGAAGAAGGCATTTGAAGGGAGCAAATATTTAAAAAAGCTGGAATGGACAAACAGCCAATATTGGGATTAAATAACTTTAGTCTGAGTCATGTTCCTTGCTGATACACCGGCACAACTTCTTATGATTATGATAGTTGTCATTATTATTTTAACGTTATTACTTTGCTCCGGATGGATGCTGTTATACAGGTATTTTAAGGCGTTAAGGTCAGCGAATATCGGCCTTATTAAACGGGAGCAACGGGAAGCGTTGCTGTTGTACGAGTTGCGGGAAATAAAAAAGAAGAACCATCAGCTGGAAGATAAGCTCAGAAAGGTACAGCACGAGTTGTATTATGAGAAGCAAAAAGAAGGACATCGTTAATCCATACATCCACTTTTATCACTGTTGTTGTTTTCGGGTTTGCCAATATTTGGTTAGGTTTGTTGCCATGCAGGTAGTTTTTCAGATTACATCCGGAGAACAGGATGTACAGCTCTCCATGTTGGGGCAGCTCAATAATCTTCTTCACGAGGCGGAAGCCGGCAAAAAAAGTATAGCCGTAGAAGTGGTGGTACATGGCCAGGCCTGGAATCTTTTACTGCCCAACGGCAATCCATTATCAGGAAAGGTGCAATCTTTACAGGAGCGATGCGTTAAGTTCCTGGTTTGTCAGAACACGCTGAACGGCCGGCAGTTGCAGGTGGAGCAATTGCTTCCCCGTATAGAAGTAGTGCCGGCGGCGATATATCACCTGGTAAAAAGGCAGCAGGTAGATGGTTGGGCTTATATCAGATGTTAGTTTAATTGTTTATGACTTAATTGGTTTATTAGTTTATTTTTACATTTTATTGTAGTGCCGGTATACTTGTGAAAACTATTTTGAGGGGGCAGCACCAAATAAAAATTGTAATTATAACGTTAAATGGTTGCACGATTAAAAAGGACTAACCTCTTAAACTTTTATACTTTGAAATTCACGAAATCTACCGGAATACTGTTGCTATTCATGGCAGTACCCTTCTTTTCCTTTGCACAGGACTGGCATGTAGGCGCTTTTCTGGGCATTACCAACTACAGCGGAGACCTTACCCAGCAGCGGGTAGATATGAAATACACCAGACCTGCCCTTGGTTTGCTGGTGAGAAAGGATATTAACCGTTATCTCACTATCCGCGGCGCATTTACCTGGGGCATCGTCACAGGCGCTGATAGTACCAATTCATCGAAAGACCTGCTCCAAAGGAACCTGAGTTTCCGTTCCAATGTGTTTGAAGGAAGTTTGATCGGGGAGGTGAACTTTTTTGAACTGGAAGAAAAAGGGTTTACACCATATGTATTTGTGGGTATTGGTGGTTTTGGATTTGATCCTACTGCGAAAGATCAATCCGGGAACAGGGTACGGCTTCGTCCTTTGGGAACGGAAGGACAGGGATTACCACAGTATCCGACCCGTCAGCCATATGATTTGTTTGCGATCTCTATTCCTTTTGGCGCCGGCGTGAAAGCTATTTTAAATGATCAATGGACGCTTGGATTTGAAATAGGATTCAGACCTACCCTGACGGATTACCTGGACGACGTAAGCACAAATTATGTTGATCAGAATACGTTGCTGGCTTATCGTGGCCAGAAGGCGGTAGATATGGCCTGGCGTGGCGATGAGGTAAGCGGGAAAGTTACTCCCGCCGCTTATCCGGCTGATGGCTCCCAACGTGGTTCCGATAAACACAAAGACTGGTATGCCTTTTCCGGCTTCACTATTACCTATCGGCTCGGCGGCGGAAGCGGTTGGGGAAAACAGAAGGCCACCCGTTGCCCGATACTCAGACCATAATCATCTGAAAATCAATATATTTAATATCCTGTAAATCATTTGAATCCCGGCCTGGCGCCGGGGTTTTTTTATTGGCATAGTTGTTGAAATTATGAGTTCAAACAGGTACAATGCAGCCACCAGCTTATGGCGGATAGCAGTATCAGAAATCGCGGAGATAGTAAAGAAACGATAGCCGCAAAAAAATAAGTTGGTGTGCCACAGCCTGTTTTGCTAACGAAAAAGAAGAGCCATGAAGAAGTTTTTAAGTTTAGCTTCCGTGATGCTGATAGCAGGTAGTGTTAGTCTTTTTGCCCAACACCGGCCACCTGCACCGCCACTGCCGCCAAGGCCCCCGGTTCCTGCACATTTTCCGCATCCACCGGTTCCGCCAAGGCCTCCATTGCCGCCAAGGCCTTCATATCACAGGCCGCCGCGGCCACCGCTTCCACCAAGACCGGGATACAGACCAAAGAAACATCATTATAAGCATCATAGGCCTCACCACAGATATAGTTATGTGGAATATCCGGGAACGGAGTATGCTGCGAACAATGCCACTTTTACACTGTATCAGCTGTAAATTAATAACACCACAACTTTTATTTGCCAACCAATCTTGAACTAAAAACCAAAAAACATGAAAAAGGTATTGCTGATGATGCTGCTCATGGGCGGCGCAGTGCTCACTACTTATGCACAAAGGGGATACGATCGTGGATACAGGGATCACGGCCGGGGACATGGCCGCTGGGAGCGCGACAGGTGCGACCGCGATGACCGTTATGAACGAAGGGCTTATTACCGCGGTGGATGGGATGACGATTGCTACCGTCCGAGAAGGAGAGTAGTATATGCCCAACCCGCTTATTACCCGGTAGTACCCGTACCCGTTCCTGTAGCGCCTGTACGCTACTATCCATCCAGGCCCAGGGCCGTATTCCACGCAGGTGTAACTATCGTGAACTGATAACTGAAAATGGAATAAATGAGGTGCCTCCCGCTATTTAAGTGGGGGGCATTTTTTATTGCGGTATGGGATGGTTACTTTTGTTGATTGGTAATAAGATTCAAACATGGCATATAAAAATCTCAGACACTTTATAGATACGCTGGAACAGGCAGGTGAACTGGTTCGCATTAAAACTTATGTAGACCCTAAACTGGAAATAGCCGAAATAACAGACCGGATCAGCAAATCACCTGACGGAGGAAAAGCATTATTGTTTGAAAATACCGGGACACACTTCCCGGTACTGATCAATTCCATGGGCAGCTATAAGCGGATGTGCCTGGCGCTGGGCGTGCATGAACTGGACGATGTAGCCGGCGAAATTGAAAATCTCTTTAAACTGTTATCCAAGCCCAAAGAGGGCATACTCGATAAACTGGCGTTGCTGCCCAAACTGAGCCAATTTGCCTCCTGGATGCCCAAAGTAGTTGGCGGAAAAGGCAGTTGCCAGGAAGTGGTGATGGCCAATCCTGACCTGGAAAAACTGCCGGTACTTACCTGCTGGCCGAAAGACGGCGGCCCTTTTGTAACGCTTCCGGTGATACATACCAAAGATCCGCTGACAGGCACCCGTAACGTAGGTATGTACCGGATGCAGGTGTTTGAAAAAGATATGACCGGTATGCACTGGCATAAACATAAAGTATCAGCCAAACACTTTATGGAGTACAAGAAACTGAATAAACGTATGCCCGTTGCCGTAGTGCTGGGAGGGGACCCCGTTTATACTTATTCTGCTACCGCACCTCTCCCTGAAAACGTGGATGAATACATGCTGGCAGGTTTCCTGCGCAAAAAGAAAGTAGAGCTGGTAAAATGTATTTCACAGCCGGAAATCGAAGTGCCGGCAGATGCTGATTTTGTAATTGAAGGTTATGTGGATCCATCTGAAGAGCTGATCTGGGAAGGACCATTCGGTGATCATACCGGCTACTATTCGCTGGCCGACTGGTATCCAAAATTTCATGTTACCGCTATCACACATCGTAAAGATGCCGTATATCCGTCAACGATAGTTGGTATTCCTCCCCAGGAAGATGCCTGGATAGGAAAAGCCACCGAACGTATTTTCCTGGCGCCAATTAAAATGACGCTGGTACCTGAAATCATTGATATGGAAATGCCGGTGGAAGGCGTTTTCCATAACCTCGTGATTGCACAGATCAAGAAAGATTATGCCGGTCAGGCGCAGAAGGTAATGAATGCAATGTGGGGCGCCGGACAAATGATGTTTAATAAAATCCTGGTAGTAACAGATGAAGGGGTAAAGATCAACGATTATAAGCAACTGGCGCAGTATGTCTTCCAACATCTGAACCCGGCTACAGACATTTACCTCAGTCAGGGTCCTATGGATGTACTGGACCACTCCTGCTCCAAAATGGGTTTTGGCGGAAAGATGTGTATTGACGGCACCCGTAAGTATGAGGAAGAAACGGATACCGCCTATTTGCAGACGCCTTCTCCCGGGACAATAGACAGTGCCGCTATTATGCAGCAGTTCCCGGAAATAAAAGGTATTAATGCCAGCCTCCTGCAGTTGGACATCTCCTGTATACTGGTAGCAGTAGAAAAGAGCCGTCCATTCCATGTACGTGAACTGAACGAACAGCTATATACCTTGCCGGCGCTGGCAGGCGTAAAAATGATCCTCTACGTAGAGCATACGGTAGACGTTAGCGACCTGGCTTCCGCGTTATGGCGTTTCTGTAATAACCTGGACCCTAAGCGCGACAGCTTTGTGATCAATAAGCCATCGGGCCAGCCAGGGAAATACATTGGCGGCATTGGTATGGACGGTACGCTGAAAACCAGGCTGCTGGATAACTTCGAGCGCGACTGGCCCAACATCATCGTTGCAGACGATGCAACCATCAGTAAAGTAGACGCTAAATGGGCAGAACTGGGCATTGGTCCCTTCCTGGCTTCTCCTTCTCTCAAATACAAACAGCAGATCTATGGTGAAGAAGCGGTGGTGCAGCAGTAGTTGTATACTCCTGTTAGCTTTCATAGCCGGCAGCCTTCGGGTAGCCGGCCAGGCCAGTACGGCCGATTTCCGTTTCCTGGATAAACTCCGGGGTACCTGGAAAATGAATACCCGCAAGAGTACCATCATAGAAACCTGGAACCGCATAAACGACTCTACCTGGAGCGGGCAAACCTGGCGGGTAGTGGGGGCCGACAGTGCAAAGCAGCAATCCATGCAGCTGGTCAGGAGCGGAGATGCTATCTATTTTATGCCGGTATATGAAGGCCATCAGCCGGCACAACCTGTGCGACTGAAGCTACGGGTATTAAAGCCGATTGGCTTTGTAGCGGAAGACCTTAACAACGATTTTCCCAGGAAAATTACCTATCGTTTTAAAGATGCCCGTCATCTCGACGCCCGTGTAGAAGGTACGCGGGATGGCACTATAGAAGAGTATATCTTCCAATACATTATTTCAGAAGATTAAAGATTCCCGATTGCGCAAATCATTTTCCCGATTCGAAAGAACCGTTCGCATTGCTGCACCTACTTTTGTATCACACACACGATACACACCTAAATCAAAATATTCTCAATAAAGCAATAATTTGAGTTGGTCGTACAAGCAATGCCGCACTCGTTCACGGGAGCGGTTTTTTTTGAGCCGAAGGCATAAAGCGGAAAGCTATTATGAAGAATGATGGATGCGAATAATATGCTTTCGTATTAATCATTCTTCATAATAGCTTTCCGCTTTATGCCTTCGGGTTTTACTTATGTATCTCCGAACTGAAATTAAACTGAATATCGGGGTTGTTGGTACGTTCTGTATTGAGGTACCATTCTGACTGTGCCAGGTAAACCAGGTGGCCATCTTTATCTTCCACGATGTTGGAGGATTTGAAGCGGATGAATTCTTCTATTTTATCTTTTGGACCGGTAAGCCAGCATGCTTTGTAGAATGGCAGTGTATTAAACTGACACGCCGCGCCGTATTCCTGTAGTAGACGGTACTGGATTACCTCAAACTGGAGTTCACCAACGCAGCCAATGATTTTGCGGTTACCGCCGTGTTGGGTAAAGAGCTGGGCTACCCCTTCATCTGTAAGCTGACGTATACCTTTTTCCAGTTGTTTGGTCTTCATCGGGTCCTTGTTCACCAGTTCCTTAAACAGTTCCGGAGAAAAGCTGGGGATACCGGTGATATAGAAGTTTTCTCCTTCGGTTAAGGTATCGCCGATTTTGAAGTTGCCGGTATCAAATAAACCTACCACATCGCCGGGGAAGGCATCGTCTACCACGCTCTTTTCGCGGGCCAGGAAGCTGTATGGGTTGCTGAACCTAACGTCTTTGTCTAAACGAACATGGTGATAGAATTTGTTGCGTTCAAATTTACCGGAGCATACCCTCAGAAACGCAATACGGTCGCGGTGGCGGGGATCGAGGTTGGCATGTATTTTAAAAACGAAACCGCTGAACTTATCTTCATGTACATCTACCTCACGGCTGGTTGCTTCACGGTTGCGAGGCGTAGGAGCAATATCCACGAAGGTATCCAGCAGATCTTTTACACCGAAGTTGTTAACGGCGCTGCCAAAGAAAACGGGTGCGAGTTTACCGGCAAGGTAGTCTTCCCGGTTAAAGGCATCATAAACGCCTTCGATCAGTTCCACATCGCCACGCAGCTGGGCTGCATCTTTGGTGTTGAAGTGTCCGTCCACGAAGCTGCTGCTGAGGTCGGGCAGTGGCACAATATCGTCGTCGGTCGCTTTTTTGTTGGGCTGGAAGGCCACAAAGCTTTTATGATACAGGTTGTATACCCCTTTAAAGTCGCTGCCCATGTTGATCGGCCAGCTGAGCGGCCGTACCCGGATATTGAGTTTTTCTTCCAGTTCATCGAGCAGGTCGAAAGGGTATTTACCGTCGCGGTCCATTTTATTCACGAAGATGATCACCGGGGTATCGCGCATGCGGCATACTTCCATGAGTCTTTCGGTTTGTTCTTCCACCCCTTTCACGCAGTCGATTACCAGCACTACGCTGTCTACCGCGGTGAGTGTGCGATAGGTATCTTCCGCAAAGTCCTTGTGACCGGGGGTATCCAGGAGGTTGACGAGGATATCACGGTATTCAAAGGTCATCACGGAAGTGGCCACGGAGATACCTCTTTGTCTTTCAATTTCCATGAAATCCGAAGTGGTATGTTTCTTTATTTTATTAGACTTCACCGCGCCGGCTGTTTGAATGGCCCCGCCGAACAGGAGGAATTTCTCTGTCAGCGTGGTTTTACCAGCATCCGGGTGGGCGATGATAGCAAAGGATTTTCTTTTACTGATTTCGTTAGCGTACTTCATAAATATCCGAAAAATGGCAGCAAAGGTAACTAAATTTTTTGTCCGGCTATATTTCGTGTTTATTGGCGCTGCCGGTGAGCATAAATCCGCTAAATTTGAAATATGATAGCGACCCTTAAAATATTATGGAACAGTTTCAAAATGGCGATGCAGGAGCTGCGGGTAAATAAGCTGCGTACTTTCCTGTCGTTGTTTGGAATTACCATTGGCATCTTCTGTATCATCGCGGTATTAACCCTTACCGGCAGCCTGGAACATAACATCAGGAGGGATCTGGCGGATCTGGGAGAAGATGTGATTTACCTGCAGAAATGGCCCTGGGGAGGTAACGGTGAGTATGCGTGGTGGAAATATATGAACCGTCCGGAGCCGGAGTACAAGGACCTGAAACCAATACAGGATAAGGTACAGAGTGCCAGCTATGCGTCGTTCAACTTTGAATCGGGCAACAAGAAAGTGGAGCTGGGCGATGACTATATGGATGGGGTAACGATGACGGCGGTAACCAATGACTTTGATCAGATACAGTCCCTGCAGATCCTGGACGGACGTTTTTTCGCGAATAGTGAAAGTAATAGTGGCGCCAATGTGGCGATCCTGGGTTTTACTATCTGGGACGGTCTTTTCCGCTCACCGGAAGCGGCTATGGGCAAGATTGTAAAGGTAGCCGGACGGGATGTGAAGGTGATAGGGGTGTTGAAGAAAAAAGGGGAGAGTATGATAGGAGCGGGCAGTTACGATAATGCCATTATATTGCCTTATCGTTTTGCACGTACCATAGTAGATGAGCGCCGTTTTGCGGATCCGTATATATTGGTGAAGGCCAAGCCGAATGTATCTTTAGATCAGCTGAAAGATGAGCTGAGAGGGGTAATGCGGGCAACCCACCGTTTACGGCCCCGGGAGGAAGACGATTTTGCTTTGAATGAGATCAGCTCTGCCAATGAGAATCTGAATTCGATGTTTGCGGCTATCAATGGCGGTGGTTTCCTGATTGCGGTGTTCGCGCTGATTGTGGGCGCCTTCGGGATTGCCAATATTATGTTTGTAACGGTGAAGGAAAGAACCAATATTATAGGGCTGAAAAAGGCCATAGGCGCGCGCAGGGGTATTATCCTGATGGAGTTCCTGCTGGAAGCGGTGTCGCTTTGTTTAATCGGCGGGGTATTTGGTATCTTGTTGATCTATATTATGGTACTAATTATTAATACGGCAAGTTCTTTTGAAATGGTCTTATCACCAGGGTCTGTTATTTTCGGATTAAGCGCTTCTGCAATTGTAGGGTTGCTGGCGGGCTTTATCCCGGCGTATACGGCGAGTAAGCTGGATCCTGTGGTCGCTATCCGGAGCAACTAGCCACTAAAATAGTTGACAGTAGTGATGCTGTAGTACAGGCGGGGTTTTCCCGCCTTTTTTATTAATTTTGCACCTTATGTCTGTTAAAATATTAGCGATAGAATCATCCTGTGACGATACAGGAGCGGCGGTGCTGGTAGATGGTAAGGTGTTATCCAATCATATTGCCAACCAGAAAATACATGAACAATATGGCGGAGTGGTGCCGGAACTGGCTTCCAGGGCGCACCAGGAGAACATAGTACCGGTGGTGGATATCGCATTGAAAACGGCTGGTGTAAAGCGGGAGGAGCTGAGTGCGATCGCGTTTACACAGTCGCCCGGATTGATCGGATCTTTGCTGGTAGGCAGCTGTTTTGCCAAATCGATGGCGATGGCCCTGGATATTCCACTAATCGGCGTGCATCATATGCAGGCGCATGTGTTGGCCAATTTTATAGATGATCCCAAACCTGATTTCCCTTTTTTATGCTTAACGGTATCCGGTGGTCATACACAGATTGTGTTGTGCGAAAGTCCGCTTCGTATGCGGGTGATCGGCGAAACGCTGGATGATGCAGCCGGCGAAGCTTTTGATAAAAGTGCCAAAATACTGGGCCTCCCGTATCCGGGTGGTCCGCTGATCGATAAATATGCGAAGACCGGCAACCCTCACCGGTTTAAGTTTACAGAGCCAAAGATACCGGAGTTGAATTTCAGTTTCAGTGGTCTTAAAACGGGAATACTTTATTTTTTACAGGAAAACCAACAGAAGAACCCCGATTTTATAACAGAGAACCTGGCTGATATCTGTGCATCCATACAGGAACGCATTATCAGCATCTTGCTGAATAAAGTGGCAAGGGCGGCAGAGGAAACAGGTATCCGCGATATCGCTATTGCCGGTGGCGTAAGCGCCAATAGTGGCTTGCGCAGCGCCCTGGAAGTGTATGGGAAGAAATATCACTGGCGCACTTTCATTCCAAAATTCGAATACTGTACGGACAATGCGGGTATGATTGCGATTACGGCGTACTATAAATTCCTTGCAGGCGAGTTTGCAGGACTGGACGCGGTGCCCACAGCGAGGGCCGCATTCTAGGGAAGCGGAAAGTATAAATGCTAATAGCTTCTGCGAATATTCTATCTGTTTATCCAACTCAGTTGATTTAGATTTATGTTTGGCTTATTGCCGGTTAATAAAAGCTAAAAGCTGGATCAGCTCATCATCTATGAAGAAAATCTTGATTGTTTTATTGGGTCTGGTAATGACCTTCAGGCTTGCATCGGCACAGGAGCAGGCTGCGCATACGGAATGGAAGAACCAGAAATATTCGATGTTCATCCATTGGGGGGCTATTTATTCCACGCTGGGAGGCGTATGGGATGGAAAGCCGGTTACCCGCGGGTACAGTGAACAGATACAGTCGCATGCCGGTATTTATAGTGATGTGTATGGAGATGTAGCTAAAAGGTTCCATCCGGAGCATTGGAATGCGGACTCGATTGTTTTGCTGGCAAAAGCTGCCGGTATGAAATCGGTGGTGATGACCTCCAAGCATCATGATGGTTTTTGCATGTTTCATTCTGCCTATACTGATTATAATGTAGTGGATGCTACTCCATTTAAGCGGGATGTGCTGAAGGAATTATCGGAGGCTTGTCAGCGGCATGGCTTGAAGTTCGGTATGTATTTTTCGCTGATCGACTGGCATTTTCCGCAGGCATATCCTATTTCCAGCAGCAACAGTGATCCGATTACTCCGGAGCATCATGAGTATAACAAGAAGCAGGTAACGGAGCTGATGACCAATTATGGACCGGTATCCGAGATCTGGTTTGATATGGGATCGCTGACGGCGCAGCAGAGCCGCGACCTCGCTGGTATTGTGCACCGTTTACAGCCGGGTTGTATGGTGAGTGGCCGTTTGGGCAATGATGCCGGAGATTTTTGTGTGATGGGAGATAACCAGTACCCGGACTACAAGATCGCATCGGCCTGGCAAACGCCTGCCTCTGTATATGATGAAACCTGGGGCTACCGCAGCTGGCAGCAGCATGGCCCGGCAGCCGACAAAGCGCATGAGAAACTGGAAGGCCTGATAAAAGTGGTGAGCCGCGGCGGAAATTACCTGTTGAACATCGGCCCGCGTGGCGATGGTTCTGTAGTAGATTTTGAGCGGGATGTATTACTGCTCAACGGCGCCTGGCTGCAACGCAATGGCGAAGCTATTTACAGCGCATCGGCTAACCCGTTTGATACCACGTTTGCCTGGGGCGAAGTGACTACAAAACCCGGCAAATTATATCTTCATTTATTACAAACACCCGAAAACGGGGTTATTATATTACCGGGGCTGAACAGTAAGATCAGCCAGGTAGCTTTGCTGAGCAGCGGTAAAAGGCTGGCAGCAAAGGTTTCCGCGAAGGATGGTAATACGCATATTCAGCTGCCGGCGGGTTTTGCGATAGCAGATAAAGACATCCAGGTGCTGGCGCTTACCTGTAAAGGCGACGTGAACATTACTCCGCTGCATTTATTGAAACAGGCTACCCGTTTAACGAGAGACAATGCTACTCCCTTATATAGTTTTTCCGGTATCGACTATGAAAGCTACTACCGGAGCCAGGTGGGCAATTCGTGGGCATTTACTGCTTCAAAACCTGCTAACCTGCAATTGGTATACAGTGATGAGGAGAAAGGCAGGAATATTCTTTTTACGCTGAATGGTGTTACTAAAGAAGTGCCGCTGACAGGTGGTACGCAGCAGTCTTTAAATAATGATCCTGCCAGTTTGCAATGGGGACCTATGTATAGTGCCGGGCCTTTCTGGTCGGGTATTGATGGTACGCATGGCAGCGTGAAGGATATTGATCCTTTAAAGCCCTGGCCGAATAAAGACGACAAGGCATGGGAGCTGCATACTGACTGGAAGAATGATGCGCCGATAACATTCCCGGGCGACAGAAGCATAGCGGTATACATACTACAGGAAATTACTGCAGCGAAAGCCGGTGATTACCTGGTAGGATTTAACAGCGGAGATGGTATCGGGATTTATTTAAACGGGGAGGAGCAATTGTTGCACAATAACCCGGAAAGAGGTGGTCAACAGCAGGATATTGTTTTGTTATCGCTGAAGGCTGGTAAAAACCAGCTGGTGGTTAAATACTATAGTCGTTTTGCGAAAGAAACAGTAGCGGGGATCAACCGGAAAGTGCCACAGGTATTGTATGTGCAGTCTTTAGGAACACCGGTTAAAGGCAGTGGTAAAGTGGAGAGCTGTGTGATCCGGGAAGCCAATCCTGTATCGGTGCATCGTAATTTGCGGATGCCGAACCTGGCTGTTGTGATTGATTCAAAATAAGATGGCGAATACGTTTTTTAAATTCAAGCAGTTTACCGTTCACCAGGAGCATTGTGCGATGAAGGTATGTACAGATGCCTGTATACAGGGTGCTTTCACGGCGCAGCACCTGGTGGATAATCAGATTATGGTGCCGGCTATACTGGATATTGGCGCCGGTACTGGTCTGCTTAGCCTGATGCTGGCACAGCGCACATCGGCTGCCATTACAGCGGTGGAACTCGATGCAGGTGCTGCGCAGCAGGCAACCGAAAACTTTGCCGCTTCACCCTGGGCGAACCGGCTGACCCTAACCCGGGAGGATATACGAAAACTGGATGGGGAGGCGAAGTACGATTTTATTATCACGAATCCGCCTTTTTATGAAGCTGCATTGAAGAGTGGTCATGCGCAGAAAGACCAGGCCATGCATGCTACCAACCTTAGTTATAAAGAGCTGATAGCGGCCGTTGGCCGGCAGTTAACGCCCTCGGGCAGAGTGTCGGTGTTGTTGCCTTATGCGGTGTTTGAAACCTTCCGGGAGCTGGCGGCAGTAGCAGGATATCACCTGCAGGAAGTATTGTATGTACGGCAGAGTGTGAACCATGGCTTCTTCCGGACTATAGGCATATTTGCCGCAAAAAAGGTGAATCCTATAATACAGGAATTATCGATCTATGATGACAGCAACGTATATACGTCGGCGTTTGCTGCCCTGTTACAGCCTTATTACTTATATCTCTGAGTTGTCTGCCACATAATCTTCCAGGTAGGCATATTTGCCGGTTAATTTGCCGGCCGCTGCTATCGTGGCATTGGCGATCATCTCGCTTTCTTCTTTCAGCAGTTCTTCAAACACATACTTCATCAGCTGATCACCAAAATATTGTGAGGCATCTCTTGGCAGTTCATTGGGGAGATTGCTGACACACATCATATCTATTGTATCCGGCAGGTAAGGAGCGGTTTGCTCCATCGTTTGCCTGGTAACGCCGTAAACAGGATCTTCGATGGTGCTGTCGCCCAGGTTACAGGGGATAGAGCCATTGGTATCGTCGGTGATATCTGCAATCACCTGTATCCTGAAATTATCTTTTTTCAGATCGGCGGCCTGGAAAAGTGGCGGGATATTATGGTCCCAGTAGATGCCATTCATGAGAATATCGCTGGCGGTAACATAGGGAAGGAAGCGGCATTCGTAGTTTTCCGGATGTGCGTGGAAGTCTGCCCTGCTATAGGTTTTATCGTTTTTGCGCAGGTATAGTTCCCCGGCTTTCAATTGTGTATATACAGGGTAAGCGTAGGTATTGATAAGAAATTCTTCCGGCGGAAGATATTTAATACCCAGCAGGCCCATAACTTCCAGGGCGCCTGCAGCCACGCGACCGGAGCCGGTGAGTACAATTTTCATTGGCGGCAGTTTAATACCGAAATAATGGCTGATCAGCTCCTGGAAGTCATGACAGGTATGTACTCTTTTGAAATGAAAGGTTTTTGTTTTTTCACCATAAGCCATCAGACCATTATGCGCGCCTACGATTCCCGCGAAGAAGCCGAAGCCCAGGATACGTTGTCCGTCGGGGTGTACGAGGCATTCATAATCTATCAGCGTAATATTTTTCTGCAGGATTGTTTGCAGCATATACCGGTTATGGGGTTGTTTCTTTTTGGTATGACTGAAGAAAAGATAGGTTTTGCCGGGTATTAGTTTTTCAACGGGCACTTCTTTAATACCCAGCAGGATGGCGCAGTTGGAAAGATCTTCCTGTAGGGGAATGCCGGCGTTTTCATACTCTTCATCTTTATAGCAACGCAGGGGAGAGGGCTGTACGTATAGCCGTACCTGTGGGAAATGCTGCATGATCCACTGGCATTGTTTGGGTGTAAAGGCCACCCTGTTATCATGCGGATGTTTTTCTTCCCGTATTAGTCCTATGTGTATCGTGTTTTCCATCTTTGAAATTACGGTATTTTAATGATGAGTAGTGGCAGGGAAAGGAGGTTTTTTAAATGGCGAAGAGAAAATTTTTGGTTAAGTGGGAGTGTTTCTGAAATGGCTGTGGATGGTGATTTGGGTTGATTGTGCCGGCTGAGTATAGACTGAAATTTTTGTGGCGGGAGAAAAATTTTCTTGGAGATTAAAAAAGAGTTTTTATATTTGCATCCCGCAATTGACGCGGAGAGTTCTTGTAAAATAATTGCCCAGATGGCGGAATTGGTAGACGCGCTAGACTCAAAATCTTGTTTTCGAAAGGGAGTGCAGGTTCGATTCCTGTTCTGGGCACATTGGTTATCAATTAGTTAGAAAGGTTCGCGGAAGCGAACCTTTTTTATTTGCAAACAATTTGCAAACAAATTTTTGAATTACGGCTTATAAAGAACTTTAATTACGAAGTTAGCAAAAGTTCCTATAAACGTCGCTGGTAAAGAGGTTGATGTTTTTTTGTAATAATTTTCCAAAAAATCATGGAAATAAGAAGGCCACTACAATTTGAAAATTGTAGTGGCCTTCTTCATCTAATTGTTCATTCTAAGGCGCTTTAATTTGACTTATATTTCTTAATTCTGACAAGGCTTTTGATGCTGTCTCTTTGTTGGCTCCTATCTTGATGCCAGCCGACAAAGCCGAATCTTTCCCCAAATAACTCAGCGTACTGCTCTTACTTTTTGCTTGAGATTAAATTTGATTCTTTTGTCCATAGAAATGCTCCCAAAGTGCCTAACTTTGGGGGCACTTCAGATTGAGGCAGCCAATTCCGTGTTAAATGCTTAGATCTATTTAGCTTTTTTAGCTACGAATTTACCAAGTACTTTACCGGCTTTGGCGTATGCATCACCGATACGCGGACCGGTGGCAAACTGACCTTTACCGCCTTTCATATCATTCAGCATAATTTTGCAGAGGACTTTAGATTTATCAGCAGCATCGTAAAAATAAATTTCGAGATTAACCGCTGCTTTGGCAGAAGTAATGCCTACATTATATCCTACCTCGATGAATTTGGTATGTACTTCCATGATATATTTAGTAGCAGCATCTTCGCTGATGGTTCTTTTGGAATATTTCGCAAACAGCTCGTTGAATTTAGGCTGGTAATGATTTTTTCTATCGCTTATCCAGCTTTCTTCCCATGCTTTGCCGGTGCCGGATTCTTTCGATTCTTTCTCTGCTTTTTTTCTTTTGATGTAAGTGGCTTCTTTGCCATCCTTGCCTACAGTTATATCATCGTATACATAGGAGATTTGTATTTCTTTAACATCTTTCAGGAAGGTCAGGTTACCTTTAAGAACATCCTGCGCCTGTGCGGAAATGCCGGTCATCATTGATCCTGCCACGAGGATCAGTGCAAATAATTTTTTCATAGTGTAAAGGAATAAATGGTATAAAGTGAAAAAGGAAATGCTTAGAAGTTAAACAGTGTTGCCAGGCTGTAAATGTCAGGTTTATTATCTGTTATACCTTTCATGTAGCTTAGTTTTATTTCTATGTTGTGTACCCTGCCTACGCCTATACGAAGACCTGCATTGGCTACCGGACCGGTAGTGCTGGAACTTTCGGCGGAGTTGTACTCGCCATAATCGCCGGAGTAATTATCGGCTTCGGTGCTAAAGTGATACCCGTATCCGGCGCCTACAAAAAAGCCCATGCGGCTATGTGCATTCTTGCTGGAGCCGCGGCCAAAGTTTACGTTGACTACTGCCGGCAAATTAAACATGAAGCGGATGTTAGTAGTTTCATTCCTGTAGGAGCCAATATGACTACTGTAATTGCCACCTAATCCCACGCTCAGCGGAACACCCACAGATAAGGACAAATTATCTTTCTGGAAAAAATTAATACGAGGGGAATAAGTAAGTCCACCTACTGCCCTGGCATCTGAATATTCCGTTTTATCCACCAGGACGATGACGCCTGCGCCATGCATAAACTTCTGAGAATAAACACTGAGGCACGCTGCAAAGGAAAGGGTCAACAATATGATCTTCTTCATTGTGTTTTGGGAATTTTATGAATATGAATTAGTATTACAATTATAGATTACTGCTACCGTACTTCATCGCGGGTGCAAATTAAGTACATTAAAATCATTTTAAGAAAGGAAATAATGGAAATACCATGAATGTGTGATCTGATAAGACGTATATACGTTATCGTTAGAATAAGTTTTGCTGGCCTGGTTTTGAACAAATCTTATCCTGATCCTGTTTTGGCATACAGCGGGAATATGTTAATGTCAGTCTTCACAAAAGCAGGTTCCTGTATATGCCTACGCTTTCCCTCTGCATGATTGTCAAAGATGAACAGGAAGTTATCTAGCGCTGCCTTCCTTCTGTGGCCCACCTGGTAGAGCGGTGGCGTTTTACTATCCGTTTTCTTGGTTTCTTTTGTTGCCTGCCAACCGCAAACAAATAAAAAATCCTTTATTGCTATTGAAGGAATCGACTCGATAGTTGATGCATCAATGGCAAAAACAGGATTACTGATATCAATTTTGCTATCAGATCCACCTGCATATAATTGCTGCGCCTCCCGTATTAATATCCAGGTACAGTCAGCATATATTTGCCAATTTCTGTTTTCATTTGCAGTTGACAATGTACTTTTAGCTATCGCTTCGCCAATTCCAATATGGTAGAGTTTTTGAGAATTAGCACGCAGACAAGGTATGGTGTTTTTATTGAAGATTTTTCATCGATTAAATTACTGATTTTATGAACGTTTAAGGTATTCCCTTTTTGTTTAAGATATGCCATCATTTCAGCGTATAGCAAGTAAATACGGCCCCTTGCTTATAAGTTGGCAGGTCTGTCCTTGTCCAAATATTCAAAGTAACCAATGATGATTTTGATCTCATAATTTCCTAACTTTAGGTCAAATACCTACTACACTATTTATTTCTAAGTTTTATATACTATAAATCTATCTGGTTTATGGAATCACAATTGTATAAGGGATGCCCGGTACAATTCACGCTGCAATTCCTTGCAGGAAAATGGCGGATCGGTATCCTCTGGAATCTGCGGGAAAAATCTGTACGATTCAGCGATCTGAAACGGTTGCTGCTAGGTATTACCGACAAGGTTTTAATGAATGAATTGCTGTATTTTACCAGCAAAGGTATCATCCGGAAAAATGAGTTCCGGGAATTTCCACCCAGAACCGAATACAGCTTATCTCCTACAGGTAGTACGCTCCTTCCCATTATCCAGCAAATTGTCACTTGGGGATATGATCATTTACAGGATGAAAAAATAAACGGGAAAATGTTTATGACACCTGCCGGGATCATGGAAAATTTGGCCGGATCCGTCAATAAGTCTCAACCGTAGGTGATCACATTGAGTTTTTATTTTCCGGGAACTTTATGCCATACTTTGCTGATACAGTTATCAGCTTTGCTATGTCAGGTGGGCCGGAAGGCATTGGAGCCTGTTTCAATTCCGGCGCGGGTTCACTCATTTCAATAAAGAATTGCTCAAATCCTCCGGGAGTCAGCAATATTAATACTTCAGATCGCTCTGTTAACACTTTAAAGGAATGTTGGACGTTGCGTGGCAGAAACATGGTGTCACCTGCAATTGCATGATATTTTTCATTCTGTACAGAAAATTCAATCTCTCCATTAAGCAGCATGAATGTTTCATCTTCCCTCGTATGTGTGTGTGGCGGAGGCTCTAACCCCTTTACTTCGGTCATCTCCAACAGTGAGAAAAGCCCATGTGTGTCTGCGGACCTCACCAGGACAGACAACAGATGACCAATATACCAGTAAGAATTATTTAATGAGGGCCTTGTTAATAATGGCTGGCTATTTGCGCTGATCATATTAAATTCGGAAAAAGACAGTGCAGGCAGCAACAGGCTGCTAAAAATACCGGTGGACGTTAGAAAGGATCTCCTGTTTAACATGGTATAGCATTATATTTCACACAAATTACCATTATTCCCTTTGAAATGGCATATACTTACCTGATGGAAAGTAACGGAGAAATTACAGCACATAAACATTTAATTGATGGCCGATAATTTAAAACAGGTTGTCTCATTATTTACACCACATTGGCCAGATATATCTCAATATTTTAAACCTCTGTATATTTGAGACTCAGTTAAAACATACCACACAATACAGCCCAATGATAACCGAAGTGTTTTTCAAAAAAATAAGGACCTACGCGGATCTTTCAAAAGAAGCTGAAAGTGCCTGGCAGAAACTGCTCACAGAAAAAAACTATCAGAAAGGCGATTACTTTATAAGAACAGGGCAAACGCCTCAAAGGGTAGCATTTATTGGAAAAGGACTTTTTGCGCAATATTACTTTAACGACAATGGCGAAACAGTTATAAAATACTTTTTCCCGGAAGGCAGAATTGCCGGCTCAATACCCGCAACATTAACCCGCTCAGAAAGTTTATTTGACATAATAGCGCTCGAAGAAACAACGGTGCTTGAATATAATTTCAATGAGTTTAAAAAACTGGTGTCAACATTTGGTGATGTAGCAGAATTTTATATCCACTACCTGGAACAACATTGGGTTATAGATAAAGAACCTTATGAAGTTTCGCTACGGAGCGATTCGGCTAAAGTACGCTATGCCGATTTTTTACGGAAATACCCCGACCTTGTAAAAAGACTGAAGAAACATCAAATTGCCGCATATCTTGGTATTACTCCCACCCAATTAAGCCGGATTTTTGGCTACAGCAAATAAATTTTTGCTTTCTCAACATTTGTAAAGGCTTTTTCATTTTTGCCTTATCATCTTTGCATCAGTAATCAATCACAAAACTCAAAAAAAATGAAACAGGTATTTATCAATTTAGCAGTGAAAGACATCAATAAATCAATGGACTTTTACACCCAACTTGGGTTTACCGTCAACCCGCAGTTTTCTGATGATCAGACCAAATGCCTGGTTTGGAGCGATGCCATCTTCGTAATGATAATGAGCCATGAAAAGTTTAAAACATTTACGGAGAAGCCAATAGCCGATGCCAAAGCCGAGATTGCAGGTTTATTTGCTTTATCAATGGAAAGTTTAAACGAAGTAAATGAAGTGGTGGAGCGTGGATTGAAAGCCGGCGGAACAGAACCAACGCCCATGGTAGATTACGGCTTTATGCAACAACGGCGGATAGAAGATATGGACGGGCACACCTGGGAAATATTCTTCATGGACCTAACCAAATTACCCAACCAGGATTAACCATCTCACTTCCTTCATCATTACACCCGGCTACTTCGACAATGCAATTGGGCATACGATTAAATCAGGAATGTTTACCCGGGAACAAGCTGAAGCCCGGTTCAGCAATAAGAACTACATCATTACCAGCATTATAGGGTACTTGTAACCGGTACCTTTTTAGTGCAATCATTTCAATATTTACAAAATCAAAAGTAAATTAAAATGAGTATGGCAAACAAGATAGACGAGTTTGTAAACAAACTCAAACACCCGCTGAAAGCAGAAATGGAAGAAACAATAAAAATAATTCGTGGCGCAAGCAACGACTTAGAAGAGGGCATAAAATGGGGCGGTCCCAGTTTTGACTATAAGGAGCCAATGGCCACAATGAACCCAAGGATAACTGATTATATTGTTTTCATTTTCCATAAAGGCGAATTAATAAAAGACAAAAGTGGATTACTTGAACCTGCGCCTAAAGGTAAAGCCTATTTGAAGCTTCACTCAATGAAAGAAGTGAAGGATAATAAGGTGAACATCCAGAATATTGTTAAGACCTGGATAAAAATCATGAACGCATAAATGAAGGAAGCCGTCTCAGAAGTATGAGGCGGTTTTTTTTATAACAGCTTTAGCTAAGGAGCCCCTGATGGCTTGCCGCGCTGATAAGCCCCGCCACATTTTTTACCTGGAATTTCTGGAGCAGATTTTTACGGTGATTTTCTACTGTGAACTTGCTTAAAAAAAGCATTTCAGCAATACGCCTGGTGGTGATGCCCGACGCAATGAGTTGTAGGATTTCCTTTTCCCTGGCGGTCAGCACAGCGGCTTCTTTTGTATTTTTCAGTTCCGGTCTGGCGATAATTTCTTTTATGGCATTGCTGAATACGATCTGATGCCGCAGGGCGTCGTGGATACAACCTACCAGCTCTTCTATGGATGCATTTTTGAGCAGGTAGCCGCTTGCACCATTTTCCAGCATTTTCATAATAGCACTGCGTTCATCATGGTTACTCAACGCCAGTACGATGGTATCGGGAGCTGTTTTTTTGATTTCCTTACACAGATCTATGCCGTTTCCATCCGGCAGGATAATGTCGAGCAGTACCACATGTATTATGTTCGTACTGAAAAATTGAAGAAAATCCCGGGTACTGGTAAATGTGCCGGCAATGTCAAAAGCGGCTTCTCCGGAAAGCACATTGACCAGCCCCTGAAGCACCACAGGATGATCGTCAAGAATGGCCAGTCTGTATTTCGTTTGTAACATACACTTCAATATTTATGGAAGTACCTGGTTGATTGCCTTTGGAAAGGATTTCTATGCTGCCATTCAGATAGGCTACCCTGTTCTTAATATTGATGAAACCCATACCCTGATTGTGTTGCAGGATGCTTTTGTTGAAGCCGGTACCATCATCTTCCACAGTAATAAAAAATCTGTTGCTTCGCTGGTTGCATTGCAGTATTATATTTTTTGCCCCTGCATGCTTTATAGCGTTGGTTAGCAGCTCCTGTGCAATACGATAGATGATCACCTGTTCTGCCTGCAGGATATCGGACCGGATATCCAAACATAGAAAACGAACAGTTGTTTTGTCGGTAGTTATGGTATCGCAAAGATCTTTTAGTGCAGCTTCAAGTCCCAGTCGTAATAACATTTCAGGCATCATATTGTGGGCAATCCGTCTCAGCTCTGCTACTGATGTATCCATCTGGCCGATGATGCCGTCCATTTCGGCCCGGCTACCGGAGTTCCCCCTGGCGGCGATTTTTGAAAGATTGATTTTCGTGGAAGCCAGCAATCCTCCCAGGCTGTCGTGAAGGTCCCGTGCTACCCGTTTGCGTTCTTCTTCCTGTCCCTGCAGCATTGCATGGGAGATCTTTATTTGTTCCTGCTGTAAGGCTGTTCGCTTTTTATTTTTATAAACGAAATAGCCAAGCAGTAAGACGGTTAACAAAAGGATACTTACCAGTCCCAGCGACCAGCTTAGCAGTGTGGTTCGCTTTAACGCGAAGTTCGCCTTGTCGTTGGATGCGTTCAGTTCTGCAATTTTCCGCTGATGCTCTGCATTCCTGAATTTTATTTCCAGTGCGTTGATTTTTGTTTCCAGGTTACTTTGAGCAACGCTGTCGCTCAGGTGAGTATAACGTTTTAACCATTGGTAGGCTTCCGGAATGTTGTGCAGATCTTCGTTGGTGACTACGAGGCCATAGAACAATAAAAGCCGGTTAGCCGAATTATTCATAAATGGCAGCCGGCCGTACAGGTCGAGGGCTACGCGACGAGCCTGTAACAGATCTTTCTTATTATAAAAAGCATAGAATTTTTGGAGCAGCAGGCGTTGTTCGGGATATGGCTGATGCAGTTGCCTGGCTAAAGCAATACCTTTTTCCGCTACTGCCAGCGACTGATCAAATTTCTCCGCAATGGTAAGCCGCATACTTTCACCAGCATAGTAATCCAGCCATTCATTTGCTTCCGGGTAAGGCGTCAGTAACACCCGCATGCTATCGAGGTACAACGCGGCATTGGCGGAATCGCCGGACAGCGAATAATTCTCCGACAGGGTATGATAGGCGGTTGCCAGGTATTTGATATTACCTTCCCTGTTCCGCAATGTTTCAATAGCCAGCTGCAGGTATATTTTTGCTTTCTTATATTCCTTCAGGTTTTTAAACCCATAGGCAAGATCCAGGTAGTTCTTTCCCAGGTATAGTTGGTCGCCGGACTGTTGCGCCAGCGGTATTGCCCGGCTCACCAGCAGGTTGACATAGGTTTCCGGGTCGTCTTTTTCGAAATGGAATACCCGCGCATAGTCATGCCAGCACATAGCGCGGAAAAGCAACGCCTCTTTACCGGAGAATTTCTTTAATATGTTTTCTGCCTGCATGAAAAGTTTAGCCGCCGAATCGGGCGCTGATGCTGCAAGCTGCCTGCCTTCGTACAGCAGGACAACGCCTTGCAGAAACGGACGCCCCTTACTGAATCGTTTACCCTGCTGCACATATTTTTTTGATAGTACAGTGTCTCTGTCTTCCCATTCATCAGACAAACGAAAACACACAAGGGCTTTAACACTATCGTCCACGGGCTGTTCAAGAATACGGGTAAGACTGTCCTTGTCAAACTTCCCGGGAGCCTGCTGGCCCTCACTCCGGGCTACTGACAACATAAGAATGAGTATGAGTGCAAGAAATTTCATAACAATTTGCAAGTTGCTACATATAGCGGGAATAATAAAGATACATCAAGAGAATGACTGAAAACAGCTATATCCAAAATGACCATTTGAAGGCATTGGCTGTCCTTGTTTTCAAGCGTAATTTTGGTCCAAGTACACTGGTAAATTACAAATCATAGTATATGTTCAGAAAATTATCCATTGTAAGTATCCTGTTCGCCGCAATGCTTACCGCATCCTGTTCCAAAGATAAGGATGATAAGAATTCTCCTGTTGCACACAAGGTGCAGTTTAAAGCCACCGCTTCAGCAGGTGGGAGTATTAACACTGCTGTTTACGGTGTTGATAGTGATGTCCATAATGCGATGAATCTTAATGTCACTTCCTGGAGCAGCCCTGAAATTACAGCCCCTGCCGGCGCGTATAATGCTAATATCGTCATCAATGGAGCAGGTACCGGTAGTACCTCCACCATGAAGGTAGGGATTTATGTGGATGGAGTATTGAAAAAAGAGGAACCCGCAAGTCCGGGTACAGTACTATCTGTAACACTTAGCTACCGGTTTTAATACAGCAAAAATTTTCTCCATGCAGGCCGTAAAATGTACTTCCGCTATTCTTGTTTTTACGTTTCTTTTCTTTGCCGCCGGCTCCGCTACTCATGCACAGGCCAAACCGGATAAACGGGTGAAGGAGGCGCTGGAGCAGCGTTATAAAGATGACAAATATTATGCGGATTTTCGGAGAGGTATTTATAACCGGGAGAACTGGAAGAATTCATGGGTAGGAGCGAACCTGACAGATATCTACAAAAAGTGGGGCGCTCCTACCAAAGCTTTCCCGGATGGGAGTGGGGGGCAGTTGGTGGTGTATGAAAAGGTATCCAATTTCTCGGGAGGTAGTTATACGCCCGGGTATACCATTACAGGCTACAATGTTTTCGGGCAGGCATTAAATTCGGAAACGGTGCAGGCAAAAGATACACGTTGGGCCAGCCAATACGTGGAAACAACCACTTTGTATGTAGATAAGAATGGCATCGTCACTAAAGTGGACAATAAGATCAACAGTTCACGAGCAGGTAACTATTTTTGATATGCATTACGTGTTAAAAGCAATGATGGTGGCCAGTTTTATGGCCATAAGCTTTTCGGGATACTCACAGGGAAAATACTTTGAAGTAGTTGTAGAGAAGGGGTCGTATGATGGAAGAAACTATGGGAAAGTAAGGCCGCTTAATAACCAGTACGCCGTGAAGCTTTCTTATAATGGCAAAAGCCAGAAACAGCTCCTGGAGGGAATCCTGGAATACCTGAAAAACAGACCTACGCTGAAAATTGATACCATCCTTAATGGTGGGTCCTGCGTGGTATATCGTGATTTTGCCACTGTTGGTAACAAACAAAATTGTTTCGCCGATCTCACTGCGTTAACCTATCTGTTTGCGGTACCTGAAGAAGGATATATTTCCATTAACAATGGTTCCATCTCTAAAATCTATGCTTCTGTTTTCGATGCAAAGTTGCGCATTAGCCCGGGAGGAGATGTGGTGTCTGAGGAAGATGTACCTTTTAATGAGTACAAGTTTGTACAGCCCACCGATGGCCGCACCCAGAGTGCCGTTTCTCCGCATGGTGGTCTTTTGGGGCATGCAACTTCACGTAAAATCAATTATAAGCTGGCCTACCCCGACAGCATCTTTGATCCGGATGGAAAAATTGTAAACCCGGCCAATAAAAAACTTATTGAAGCATTCTTTGATGGTTATATAGCAGACCTGGACCAGTTCTTGAAAGCAAGGTTTAAAATGCCGTAAAGAAGAGGCGCCCTGATGGAGGCAAGACTATCATGCCCCAGTCGGTAGCCGGATCGGGAAATGTACGCTTATTTCCCGTTAGTCCTGTATGCAACACTACTGCAGCACCCTTGTTCCAGGGTATCAGCCTATGAAAGGCAAAATTTCATTATACGGCTTATGGGCTATAACGCCATAGAGGGAAAGTAAAAATAAAATGAATACCACTAACAACGTGAGCGGCTTATATCTGAATACCATTCCTTTCTTTACGGTATACCTGTAATATAGTATGGTAGCGATCAGGTATACCGTTGTGAACAGCAGGATTATAAAATTAACTTCCATATTATACCTGTTGGTTGACTGCTTTTTTTATAACCATTCTACCGGAAATATACAGTCCTATTAGCAGAACCAGAATGGATGTGCCTATTTGTGTTAAATATTCAGCCACCCATGCTACTAAAATAGCTACAATATGAATCTTCCCATTTGCGTCCGGGCGAAACATGTTACCTGAAAAAATATAGTAGGCGAAACAGATGAAAACGAATAACCATACAGCGGCATAAATATAGTCCAATGGCTTTTTGCTAAATGTAAATTTTTTGTTCATATAAATGTAGGTTCAGTTGAATGAGAATAAACTGCGACAATAATAGGAAAAATTTACTATGTGATTGCGGGCGAATTGATATTCGTGGGTAATGACGCTATATTCGTTGGGGAACCGATTTTTTCGCATGGGGCGGTATGGCTTTTGTTAATACGGATGGTTTCCTGCCTGCTTGATAAGGGCACCGTCCGGAAATGCCCGGCTAGTTGGGAGGACGCCCTGGTTAGCTTTCTTTGCATCTATCTATACGCCGTTGCAGGAAATTATGTTCCATAGGATTGCGTGCCAACGAAAGCGCTGTAGAGAAGTACGCTTTCGCAACCTCGTAATTTCCCCGACGGAGCTCCAGTTCACCAAGCGTAGCAGGGTAAAAGGGGTAGGAAGAAAGACGATGAAGGTCATGGATAGCATATATTTCCTGCAATCCCTGTTCAGGGCCATCCAGCTGCGCGATGGCAATCGCACGGTTAAGTGCAATGACCGGAGAAGGGCGGATAGCTATCAGCAAATCATAAAGCGATACTATCTGTTTCCAGTCGGTATCTTCACTCCTGGCGGCACTGGTATGCATTGAAGCAATAGCGGCTTCAACATGATATCTTGTCAGTTCTGTACCAGCAGCAGAAAGGTTAAGAAGCGTTTGTCCTTCGGCTATGAGGTGATGATTCCATAAAGCCCGGTCCTGCTCAAAGAACGACACAAGATTGCCCGAACCATCTAAACGGGTTGGCAGACGGGCAGCATTGAGATGGATCAACGCAGCAAGCGCATATGATTGTGGTGTTACTAAAGCAGGTTGTTCGATAAGTAAGTTCATAAGAAGCATGGCTTCCTGACAAAGGTCCAGGCGCACTGCCTCGGGTGAGGCGCCATGATAACCTTCGTTGAAAAGCAAATATAATGCTTGCAGAACAGAGGAAAGGCGGGAGGGAAAATCCGCATCGGCGAGATTGAAAAGCTGCGTGGATTCCGCTAATATTTTCTTGGCCCGGGTAATGCGTTTTTCAATCGCGGCATGACTGCTCACGAAGGCCTGTGCAATCTCCTTTACACTGAACCCGCATAATATGTGCAATATAAGCGCAATTTGAGCGTCTTCAGAGAGGCTGGGATGGCAGCAGGAAAACATCATGCGCAGCTGGGAATCTTTCACAGCGTATGTACTAAACGCCTCTTCTACTGTTGGAACCAGCGTCCATTCCGATTCAAGCAACCGCGTTAGTTCCGGCTCAGACATTCTGGCCGTGCGCTCCCGACGCAGGATATCCAGGGCACGGTTCCTGGCAGTGCTCATGAGCCATGCGGACGGATTTTTCGGCAGACCGCGTAACTTCCATGTCTCCATCGCACGGCAGAAGGCGTCCTGGGTGACGTCTTCTGCCAATGAGAAGTTACTGACTCCAAAAAGCCGGGTAAGTGTGGCAACAATTCTTCCGAATTCATGCCGGAAAAAATGTTCCTCAATTTCCATTGCCTGATTCTATCTGTCCGATTGGACGTACCTCTACAGAACCGCCATCTTCGAAAATGGGGCATCCAAGGGAAAACTCCACAGCCTGTTCGATATCCCTGGCCACAATGATACTGTAGCCTCCGATCACGTCTTTAGCTTCGGCATAGGGGCCGTCAGTAACCTGCTTTTTTGCGCCTTTGACTACTTTGCCGCCAGGTTGTAAAGGCTCTCCGAGTGATTTCACATGGCCTTTGTCACTGAGATCCTTAAGCCAGATCATCCATTTGGCCGTTTTTTGCTGCATTTCCTCAGGAGATGCGGGTTGTTCGTAACCTCGATAGAGGTATACAAATTCAGTCATCATAGTTTTCTTCATGTCAATGTTATTTTAAATAGTTTTTTGTTAGCAGATACTAATCGTCCAGGGCTCCCATAGTCAGGTTGACGGTTGTTCCCATCATACCGCTCGCCTTATCGGAAGCCATAAAGGCCGCTACATTAGCCACCTCTGCTAGTGTCAGGAAGCGTTTGGGATGGTTCATGCCTGCAAGGTAATCTGTAAACTGTTCCCAGGTTACGCCGGTTGGTTTGGCCTTACTTTCAAATATTTCCTTTATTGTTTCTGTTTCGGGCATACCATGCGGCTGCAAACATACCACGCGGATGCCCTGCGGTGCGAGTTCAACCGACAGGTACCGGGTAAGCGCTTCCTTAGCTGCCTGTGACGGGCCATAACCTCCGTTTGGCGTGCCTATTCTTGCCGGAGGCGCAGTAACGGTCATGATCACCCCGGATTTATTCGGGAGCATGCGTCTTGCCGCTAAACGTGCAGTCAGAAAGTATGATGTGGTATAACTCGTGATAGGCATGGAGAATTGTTCAAGATCCATATCGACCAGCGATGCCCCGAGATACCTGGTTGGCGAGTTCCCCATCGCATTGAACGAAATATCGATACCGCCTGCCTTAGCTACTACCGTTTGCAGATGCTTATCTATGGCCTGTTCATCAAGGGCATCCACCTCCGCTGCGTCGGCAACGCCGCCGGCAGCAATGATATCCCTGGCAACCGCTTCCACAGGCGCTAAGCGCCGCCCGGTAAGAAAAAGCCTGGCGCCTTCGCGTGCGAAAGCACGTGCCACAGCGCCGCCGATTTCGCCACCCGCTCCATAGATAACTGCCACTTTGTTTTTCAGTTCAGTCATTATTTTTCAGTTTAACGTTGAGAAATTATACGTGAATTATTCACGCTGCATAACTAAGACGTTTGGAGCTCATGTTTCCGGACATTTTATTTGGATTATTTTATTTAGGGGAGTCAGGGTATTTGCTTCGGTTAAAAATTGATGCTCTTTTGCTTTTCCGGATAAGTATATAGCCAGTAATTTGCAGGTGTTGTGCCACCGGCTGTCAGTTTTTTTTCGTTCTTACCAGAACAGTCTGCGCCCATAATATTCAATGTGTTGAACAAAGCAGAGATATGTATGAAAGATTTATATAAACGATTTTGGTTCGAGTTTGAGATAGATACGGCATTTAACTATCCTCCCGGAATAGGGCGTGGTTGCGGAGTAACCGCATTTAATTATGAAGATGCGGTGATGATATTAGATGAAAAAGTATTTACCAGGATTAGCCGTCCCTCTTTTAAAGCGGTAGTCGAAAATGTGGATATAAGATTGCTCGATCAGGGACACGTAATCCCTAATATGAAGCCTCCAATATATCGTGGTGTTTGGTTTCCGTTAGGATATGACTAGTTATCACATTTGCAGGAAATGTAGCAGGCAATTTTATTAATCATTGGATGAATCCTTCAAAAGTTTACGCCTCGTTAGTTCCATCAGCCCATCTTTGTGAAGGAGTACAGAAATTCCCTTCATTCTCATGTAAGGAACACTGAGATAAATGAAACCCTGTCTGCTCGAATTTGTTCCCCATGAGTTTTTTGTTTTGTAATAGCTGTTGCCATACTGATCTTTCGCTTTACCAACAATATGCATAAGATGGTCGTCGGTGGTTTCGAAAGACTCAAAAGCGTCCTGGCGCATTTGCTGGGTGACTTTCTTTTCAGGCCGTACATCTGTTAGTATAAGGCTGTCGTCTTCCTGTTTTTCCGGCAGAACGGCTATTCCCTGGTCGGGAGAAAATGTTGGTTCGGAGGCATCCAGGTCAAGGGCCAGGGAGAATCCGGAGTCGATAGCGTGATCAATATTTTCCATAAATTCATCGAGAGGAAGGTTGTAAAACTGTTCATTGGCCCAGTTAGCGGGTATGCTCAGTGGAAAGCGTTGATAGAAAGGGGCATCCGTAAAAGAGGTAATGGTCAGGTAGTCATCAGGGTTTAACTGCGTATAGGCAAGAAAGCTTAAAGGCGTATAGGTCTTCCCGTTGTACTGAAACTGACCCGGTACTTTGCCTAAAAACTGATCCAATATATCTGGTACCTGCGTCTTCCATCCTATGCCCAGCTTACTGGCCGGATTAGCAAATCTTTTTACGACAGTATCCAGTTCATTAAACATTTTGAGATGATTGTGCCGGGTCTTTCCTTCTCTTAGTCCGGTGTAATCTGATTGTGGTAGGAGCCCGAAGACAGCAGCACTGATCAACGGATCGTGATTAAGCCCGCCTTCGGTAAATCGTGCAGTGCCCTGTCGCAGGATATAATTACGGGCCTTTAGTATATAGGCACATCTTACAAAATACATCTCCGAAAGATCGATCTTTTCACCTTTTAGCCGGATGATCTCCGACTCCAGGAATGAAGCAGTTGAAAAGCTCCAACATGTCCCGGAAGCATTTTGGTCGATAACCGGTAATGCAGCGATCTCTTTTACCACAGAGAGAACATAGTTACTTTTGGGCAATGGCTGCGTTATCACTTTTGGGGACTTGTTGTAACAGCCCTGGATGACAGATAACAACAACAGGAATAATAAGACAGACGGATGATTTTTTTTCATAGTGATACTTATCATGTTTGCTCAACGTGGTTGACATACTAAAGGACACCATGATGCAGAAAAAGTTGCATGGTTGCATCTGTATCGTAAACATGACAATTATCGCCCTGATTTCTACACGACAAATACAGTTTACGGTAAACGAAAATCCCGGCCGCCAGTAGCAGCCGGGATCGATTTTTAAAATTGTCAACCTATTTTAATAGGAGTTGTAACACGGAATGTTTAAAAAGCAGTAGTCGTGATTTGCTGTTGTACCGATTTTTCTAAAAATGAATCCCCGTTGAGGATGCACCAGCAGGTTTTCGCATTCGTTTAATCGTTAATTTGCGGACAATCAGTTCAACCCGGAAATCATATATGCATCAACGTATCCTTAAGAAATTATTGCCTGTAGTCCTGTGCTGCTGCATGAGTCAATACACCCAGGCGCAGAAGGTGGTAGAACCAGCCAATCGAAACGAAGAATGGACCAGGGCGTATAAGCCCTTCCGTATTGCGGGCAACCTGTATTATGTAGGTACTTACGATCTTGCCAGCTACCTGGTTACCACCACTTCAGGGCATATCCTGGTTAACACCGGTCTTGCTTCTTCCGCAGCTGGTATTAAAAAGAATGTAGAGGCGCTCGGCTTTAGGTTCAGTGATATCAAAATTCTCCTCACCAACCAGGTCCATTATGATCATGTAGGCGCCATGGCCGCCGTTCAGGAAATGACCGGCGCCAGGTTTATGGTGGATGCTGCCGATGAATCGGTTATAAAGTCCGGTGGTAAAACGGATTACGAGATGGGCGGCAAGGTTAGTATGTTCAAACCCGTTAAGATCTCCAGGCTGCTGCATGATAAAGACGTGGTTAGTTTGGGCGATACTAAATTGCTCGTACTTCACCATCCCGGCCATACGAAAGGCTCCTGCAGCTTTTTACTGCATGTGAAAGATAGTAGTAAGACTTACAAAGTATTGCTGGCAAATATTCCTTCCATTATAACAGAAAAGAAATTCTCCCAGGTGAATACCTATCCGCAAATTGCCACTGACTATAAATACACGCTGGATACTATGCCTAAAATTCAGTTTGATATTTGGGTAGCTGCACATGCGAGTCAATTTGATTTGCATGAGGTACATGCAGAGAACGCGCCTTATAATCCGGCGTTGTTTTCAAACAGGGGAGCGTATGAGAAGAGATTGCAGGAGATAAAGGAGGAGTATGAGGAGAAGGTGAAGTAATGGAAGAATGCCCGGCATCCTATAAACGCGGGACTGCTGGTTCCCCTCTATTTTTATTGTGTTAAAAAATAGAGGGGAGGGGGAGAAGGGGGGGATATCAGTATTGTGATACCAGTTAATTTTGCTTTATTGGAGTACCCCAGGTATAAATCCGTTTTATACCGGTATTTTTTTTCAGGTTAACCACCGCCGTTTCTGTTATTTTAGTTTCGTTTAAATTTACGGCTTCCAGGTGTTTGAGAGATATAAGATCATTGCACACGGCGTCTGTAACCGGGTTCTTTTCTATCCGTAATTTTTCCAGATTAATGAATGCTGTTAAAATCTGCAGATCGCTATCTGTAAAGTTATTAGCGGATAGGTTCAACCATATAATATTTTTGGCCAGGTGCGTCAGGTCGTCCCTTATGTCTGACATTTTCACGTCGGCATTGGGAGGGAGCGTAACATCCAGCATTACCGGCTTTTTTAGCATCACCCTCACCATCAATCCTTTTGTTTGCAGGCGTGCTATCGACAAGGTGTCTGCCTGTATGGGGATGTCAGGATTAATAGCCTGCGCAACTCCGTTCCCGTCGGAATTTCCGGTAGCAGCAAAGCCCAGGTAAGCGCTTACCTGCATTTGTATGGAGTCTGCGTCCTTTAACTGTGCCAGTGTTTTGCCTTCCACTGCAGCGGCGCTTGTTATCCACCATTTGATTATCTGTATCTCATTTTTTGAAAGCGGTGGTTTACCATCTGCCGGCATAAAATCCTTATGCCCGGGATCTAGTGTAACACGTTTATATAATTCGCTTTCGGCTAATTTTCCGGGCACTATTGCCGGGCCAGTCTTGCCTCCTTTTAATAATGTTTGCAGGGTTTCAACGGAAAGATTTCCTTTCTGTTTACCACCCTGGTGGCACTGGGCGCATTTATTTTGTAAAATAGGCGCTACCACATCTTCGAATATCATGGCACTTTGAACGCTTGCCGGTTTTTCGCGCACCTGCTGCATCAGTGTACGTACACTGAGGTAGTCGTTGCCGTGGGTAAGACTTGCACCCTCATGCCCGCTATAGCTCATGAGTGCTATCATGCCGAGGAGTAGAACAGAAAATAGTTTTTTCGGCATGCGTATCTCGCGCATCACTTTTTCGGTAGATATATAATATAACACGCCGGAAATAACTGTGAGCGTAATACCGGATAACTTATGATGGAGTAATGTGCCCTTTTCATAATCGCCGGACAGGGACAAGATATAACCGAACAAACAGGCCAGTACTGCCGATATAAACCCAATAAGTAATGTTACTGATACGGCTGGTTTTAAATTCTCATACTTTTTTTTGTATGATAAAATATTAAAAACAGCCGCCAGTAAAATAAAGCCAATTGGAAGATGCACAATCAGCGGATGCAAATGGCCTGAAAATGTAGTAATGTTACCTAATATCATACACGCGTTAATTTCACCGGCGCTGTGTGATAGGCATTCCACTGACACACATACATATTTTTGTCTTCATCAATACAAACATCATGACCATGCTGAAAAACAGGATTTGTTGCCTGCAATGTTGGTTGTAAAACGCCGTTTTTATAAACCGGTGCAGCTCCCCCGGGATTTGATACTACTTCGTCCTTTGCATTCAGCACGGTTACAAATCCGGAATAGTCAAAACGTTTGCCAGCAGCGTCTTTTGACCAGCATACGCCTGCATAAATGTTTTGTTCATTGATCACTGCCCTGCATACGTACATACCGGGCATGTCTATACGCTTAATGAATTTACCGTCGAGTGTAAACACTTTAAAGCAGTTTTCTTCCCGCGAGGTACAAATCAATGTGGGATTATTTTTATCGCGGGTATCAACCGCTACGCCGTGAGCATTGACCAGGTTATGGTCTTTATTGCTGTTATGATGCCCGCCGAAGTGCCGTATATATTGTCCTTTGCTATTGTATTGTATAATATAATCGGAGCCATAACCATCGGCAACATAGATATCACCATTTGGGGCAACGGCAGTTTCTGTTGGCTTAAAGGGTTCATCGTCCTTGTAGATACCAATGGTTCGCGGATGGCCTATTGCAAATATCAGTTTACCATCGAGTGTAGTTTTCAGCACCTGGCCCGATTGACCGTAGCCGTTTCCTGTTCTGTCCTGAGCCCAGCCGCAATCGGTCAGTATTAGAAAATCTTCATCGCCTTCTTTGCTGATGCTTAAGCCATGTCCTCCGGGCAGGGCAGTGCCCCAGTAATCCAGCAACTTGCCCGATTTGTCGAATATAAGGACATTGTTGTGGGTATGATCGCCCAGCATAATGAGGCGGCCTTTGCTATCCTGTACCATTTCGTGACAGTTAGCAAGTGGGTTGGTATTTACACTGATTTTTGCCCAGCTCTTATCTACCTTGTAGGTGAATGCACCCTGGCCAATAACATGGTCATCGGGTTGCACATCCTTGTGTAAGATGGCAAAACTTCTTGCGGGTGTAACCGCAATCGCAGCAGATGCAATAGTTGCATTTTTGATGAAATTTCTTCTTGAATTTTCCATGAATGTTATCTTAATAGTATCAAGTTAATATATCTCTTACAACTTTTCCTTCCACATCTGTAAGTCTGAAGCGCCTGCCCTGAAATTTGTAGGTAAGCCGTTCATGATCTATACCCATAAGATGCAGCAGGGTGGCCTGGAAATCATGCACGTGTACGGGATCTTTTACGATATTGTAGCTAAAGTCGTCCGTTTCTCCGTAGGTTATACCGGGTTTAACTCCGGCCCCTGCCATCCACATGGTGAAGCAACGCGGATGGTGGTCACGGCCATAATCGTTTGCTGTAAGCTTGCCCTGGGAATATACGGTACGGCCAAATTCGCCGCCCCATATTACCAATGTATCTTCCAGTAAGCCACGTTGTTTTAAATCTTTGATCAGTGCGGCAGTAGCCTGGTCTGTTGCTTTACATTGTGTGGCGATGCCTGCCGGCAGATTGCCATGCTGATCCCAGCCCTGGTGATATAGCTGTATAAATTTTACGTCTTTTTCCAGCAGCTTACGGGCCAGTAAACAGTTGGCTGCATAGGTACCTGAGTCCCTGCTATCAGGACCGTACATCTCAAAGATCTCGTTTGGTTCATCTGCAGTGCTCATCACCTCTGGTACAGAGGTTTGCATACGATAAGCCATTTCATACTGCGCTATACGGGCATCTACTTCCGGATCGCCATAGGTGGCGTTTTGCAGCTGATTTAATTTCGACAGGTACTCCAGCATTTCTTTCCGGTCTTTACCATCGTATCCATCGGGATTGTTCAGAAATAGTACCGGGTCTTTCCCTGCCCTGAACTGTACTCCCTGGTGTTTCGATGGCAGGAAACCGTTGCCCCATAAGCGGGCGTACAGCGGCTGATCTTTTTGGCCGTTTTTGGAAACCAGCACAATAAAAGTGGGCAGGTTATTGTTGTCCGATCCCAGGCCATAACTTATCCACGACCCAATAGAGGGCCTGCCGGGCAACTGGTTACCGGTTTGAAAAAAAGTAATGGCCGGGTCATGATTGATCGCCTCTGAATACATTGACTTTACTATGCAAAGCTCATCAACTACTGCAGCGGTAAAAGGCATCAACTCGCTCATCCAGGTCCCGTTTTGACCATGCTGGTTAAATTTGTAATACGATGGCACCATGGGCAATGCGCTTTGGTTGGCGCTCATACCCGTTAGCCGTTGCCCTTTGCGTACGGAGTCGGGCAAATTCTGGCCCATCATTTTGGCCAGCATGGGCTTATAATCAAATGTTTCGAATTGAGAGGGGCCGCCGCTTTGAAACAGGTATACCACCCGTTTTGCTTTTGGTGCAAAGTGGGGGAGTGCCCTTAAAATATCTGCCTCCAGGTCGCCGGTCGATGCCGCTGAAACAGGCGCTATATGTGGTGAACTGCTAAACAGTTTGTTACCGAATAAAGAACCCAGGGCCAATGCACCGATCCCCAAAGATGTTTTGGTTAAAAAATCGCGACGGTCAAGCTTTTTATTGAGCTCATTAAATTCCGGTGTATGGAGCCTGAACTCCTCATTATGATGAAAATCAGACATACAAATTATCTTTTGGTTAGTGATGCATCAGCGTTCATGATGGCGCTGGCAACTACAGCATTGGCGGCAATCATTGCGCTGTCCAGCGTTTTATCGGTTTTATATTGTCCCGTATTCAGCCAGCCTGTTTGCTTTTCTGGATGCTGCCTGAATTTTTTTAACTCGGCCTGTTGCAGTGTGAGCAGCAGGCTTATCTCGTCTGGTGCCGGCCTGTGCCCTGTCAGTTTACGGTAAGTGGTGATGATGGCCTCACGGCTGTCGCGCGTCCGGGTCATTTGTTCGCCCATTACTTTAGCCGCTTCTACAAAGGTTGGATCATTCAGCGTTACCAGCGCCTGCAATGGCGTATTGGTTTTTTGTCTGCGCATGGTGCAGTAATTACGCGCCGTGGCATCAAAAGTGGCCAGTGTAGGATTAGGTACCGAGCGTTTAATGATCACATACAGGCTGCGCCGGTAAACGGATTTGCCGGTATCAGGTGTATAGGTGGTATTGTTAATCTCCCAAAGGCCTTCGGGCTGGTAGGGTTTCACGCTTTTACCGCCTATTTCCGTATTCAGCAATCCACTTGCTAACAGCGCGTTATCGCGGATCATTTCGGCCTGCATACGATACGCGGGGCCATGTGAAAGGAAACGGTTCTCCGGATCTTTTTCTGCAGTGGTTTTGCTTGCCCGGGAATCCTGTCTGTAGGTGGCTGACATAACAATCATTTTATTGAGCTGTTTTACATTCCAGCCAGACTCCATAAAAGTGGTGGCGAGCCAGTCCAGTAATTCCGGGTGACTGGGCATTTCGCCCTGGTTGCCAAAATCCTCCGAAGTTTTTACGATGCCCGTTCCAAAAAAGTTCTGCCAGAAACGGTTTACAGCAACCCTTGCAGCCAGTGGATTATCAGGGCTGGTTACCCATTGTGCCAGGCCATACCTGTTCTTTGGCAGCTGTTTATCAAAGGGTAAAATAGCTTCCGGTGTATTGGGATACACCTGCTCGCCCGGCATATCATAATTGCCTCGCTTGAGCAGGAATGTTTTTTTAGGTTTGGCCATTTCCCGCATCACCATTATTTCATCAATGTTCTCCGTTGAATCTGATAATTCAGTTCGCAGCGCAGTTAGTTTTTGTTCCTCAGATTTTACATCCGGATCAACTGTTGAAAGATAATAAGCTTTTAAGCTATTTAATTCGTCGGGCGTTAATGCGGCGTTATGCTTAGCGGTAATTTGCGACCAGCTTGCTTTATGCGCTAATACTTTAATTTCAAACGGGGTTAGGGTACGGTTGTAAACTGTAATATCGTCTACCTTGCCATCCTTGAAACCACGGCCACGCCACCAGGCGCCTATTTGCAGGCCAGGACCGCCGCCGTTAAAAAGAATATCTTTGGTAAGCTCGTCCATCGTGGTTTCCATGGGGAGTTCCGAGCCATCCATATACAACTTGAATCCGGCGGCCTTCGATGAACCATCGTAAGTGGCCGTAAGTTGTATCCATTTATCACGCGGTACATCAGGGATACTCACTTTTGTAATAGCATTTGACGGACCTGTATGGGTCATATTCAGCTCCAGCTTGTTGTTATGCAGGTAGAGATGATATCCTTTGAAATTATATAAACGCTCGGCGTTGCTTTTATGAAAGATAACGCCCTCTGTTAGCTGCTTGGGTATGTTTACCCACATGCCTATAGTAAACGGTTGCGATTTCCTGAAAATACCTGTTTTGTTGAGATCCAGCCAGCTGTCACCATTGAGCACAATGGCTTTACCACTACCGTTATTTTCCAGGACGGCTTTTTCACCTGCCTGCCCGGTTTCGCGTTTCATAGTAGCAATATCTTTAGGATTCACGCTATTGACCAGGTTTCCCTTATCAAAAGTGTAGTATGCCTGTATGCCGTTACCAGGAATTTTGTCGGCAGATAGTTTTTTGTAGCCGTCGTCATTGATCCATTTATTAAAGCTGGTAGAAGCCTTGCTCTCTGTTTGTGCAAGGACTTCCTGTTCTTTTTTTATGTTGTTATTGATGAACTGCAGTATTTTTTCTTTTTGTTCGGTAGGTAACAGCAACGTTGGTGTAGGCAGTGCATCATCAAAGGATATCTGGCCGGCTTCTTTTACGTTGTTAAAGAAACTATACAGCTCATAATAGTTCTTTTGGGATATCGGGTCAAATTTATGATCGTGGCATTTGGCGCAGCCTACAGACATGGCCAACACCGCATTACCAAAAGTATTGGTTCTGTCAATCACATATTCGGTCTGAAATTCTTCTTCAATAATCCCACCCTCCATATTTTGCTGATGGTTACGGTTAAACGCGGTGGCAATGATCATATCGCGGGTGGGGTGGGGCATCAGATCGCCTGCCAGCTGCCATTGTATAAATTTATCGTAAGCAAAATTAGTATTGAAGGCTTTGATCACCCAGTCGCGATAGGGCGACATATCCCTGATCCTGTCTACCGTATATCCATGTGAATCAGCATAGCGGGCCACATCCAGCCAATCGACCGCCATTTTTTCTCCATAATGGGGGGAAGATAACAGCCGGTCAACCTGTTTTTCATAGGCATTGGGCGCATTATCTTTTAGAAAAGCATCTATTTCGGCGATGGTAGGTGGAAGTCCTGTAAGGTCAAGCGTAACGCGGCGCAGCAATAGTTCTTTATCTGCTTCTTTTGACGGCTGCAACTTTTGTTGTTTCAGCTTAGCCAGTACGAAATTATCAATGGGATTGTTGATAGTACCATTCGCATCCGGGATATGAGGTTTTACCGGTTTAACAAACGCCCAATGAGGTTTGTAAACCGCGCCATCATCAATCCATTTTATCAGGATGGCTTTTTCCTGGGCGGTAAGGGTATGGTGCGATTCGGGAGAAGGCATCATGTACTTTGGATCATCTGACAGGATGCGGTGAAATAATTCACTGCCGGCTAAATTTCCCGGAGCTATAGCAACTTTACCTTTGTTGTCGGGCAGATCGGCGTAGGCTGCCTCGGCGATATCTAATCGTAGCCCGGCCTTTTGTTTGGCTTTGTCGGGTCCATGGCAGGCGAAACATTTGTCAGACAGGATCGGTTTCACGTCTGCGTTATAGTCCGGTGAACCGGGTAAAGCATTGTAAGCCTCCTTTACATCAGGCGGCAAATCAACGGATGTTGAATAATGGAAGATGACGGCAAGTAACAGTATAGCACCAAGCAGTATAAGTAGGAGCCTTTTCATAACGTAAATATTCGGCGTTTATAATCAATCTATAGCCTTTAGCACTAATACTCCCTGATTTGGTGAATAGTCGTTCTAAATTTATGCTCACTGTTGTACTCAATATAAGAAACTCAGTCCTGAAAGCCCCCATAGGAAAACGTCAGCATGTTGCCTCCGAAACTATCCGTATTTAAGATTTAAATAGTAGCCATAAGCATTTGCGTAAAGATAGATTGATCAACATCAGCATTATAACAGTATTTTAATCGATACCTAAAGTATCTTATTGAAATACTTTAAGTGTCGCCCCAATCTAAACGATCGATTTGTACAAACATATGAACATTTTAAAATTTATACAAGAAATTTCAAAAAATATAGTTGGGGTACATTTTAATTAATAAACTTATAATTAAGCGATTATAAATTTTTTAAATTAAATTTGTTAGGCGGTGCTTTGATCATACATACTCCTGCGTATGTTGACAAGAAAAAACACGCTTAGCTGTTTTTTGTAAAGTGTTCCAAAATTTCACGTTTATAGGTTTTGCCAACCGGCAAGCTCAAACCGTTTTCCAAATACACCTGCGCGCCTTCCAACGACCGGATTTTTGGAAGTGCCACAATATACGACCGGTGTATCCGCTTAAAAAGCTGTTTGTCCAGTTGCTGTTCTATTTCATAGGTAGTGGATGCACTCAGGTACATTTTATCGTCTGTAAATACCTTCACATAGTTACCATAGCTTTGTATATGGGTGATAGCAGTGGCCATCACCTTTACAATACCGTTATCAACTTTTAACACCAGGGAGCTATCTGATGTTGGCGGGGCGGGAGGAGTGGAGTTACCTGCAGTACGTGGTTTATAGCGGGCGAACACATGATCCACTGCCGCCATAAATTTGGCAAGTTCAAATGGCTTCACCAGGTAATCGACCACCTGGTATTTATAGCCCGTTAATGCGTACTGGGTATAAGCCGTAGTTAACACCACCAAAGGAGGATTAGACATAGCTTCCAGCATATCCAGCCCGGAGATGCCGGGCATATTGATATCAAGAAAAAGTAAATCCACCTGATTTTTAAACATAAAGTCCATGGCGTTGACAGCATTGTAAAAATTGCCAACCAGCACCAGGCTACTTGTTCCTTTTATATAATGATCAAGTACAAGGTGGGCCCCTTCTTCATCATCCACCACAATGCAGCGTAATGATTCCATATGCTACTGATAATTTAATTGCATTTTTAAAATGACCCTGAACTCACTTTCATTTTGAGTGATGTCCAGGTTATATTTCCCCGCATACAACAGCTCCAGGCGCTCACGAATAGTAGCCAGGCCAATACCCGTTGAGCTGCTTCTAAGCGGAAGATTTCCGATTGAATTTACAATGTCAATGGTTAATGCCCGCTCATTTAATTGGATATTGGTATGAACAAATGAATTTCCTGACGCAGTAACACTATGCTTAAACGCATTCTCAACCAGCGTAATCAGGATTAAGGGGGCAATACTGACTTTACCTGCTGCCTGGTTTTCAGCCTGCACGGAAAATAAAATTTCGCAGCGTTTTCCTACCCGCTCTTTTTCTATGGAGATATAATTTTCTATAAAGATGAGTTCCTCCTGTAGCGCAACGAATGGTTTCCGGCCATCTTCAAGCTGATAGCGCATTAATTGCGACAGTTTCAGAATCAGGTTGGGTACACGATCGGGTTCGGCCAAACTCACACCATAGAGGTTATTAAACATGTTGAAAAGGAAATGGGGATTCAGCTGGGCATGCAATAACCTTATATTCATTTCTGCCAGCAGTAGTTTATCTTCCGTTCTTTTCCGGAGCTGTGAAGCATGTTGCCTGATGAGGAACAAAAAGACAATCGTACTTACAGTCGCAATATTAATCACAAAATAGTACAGCAAAATGGAAAGAAGAGGTTCCTGCCGAAATAAATCCGGATCAATCCAAAAGTAGTCTATAGGCCAAAGTACCAGGGTTCCGAGAACCAGGGCCCCAATAGTAGCGATTGCATATTGTTGATACTTCCTGCTCCAGAACAAGGGGAAAATAAGCTGCCAATGCAGCTGCGCCAGCGCATATATCACTACAAAAAACGCTAGCCCCTTAAAAAAAGCATTGAATGAATCCAGTTGGAAGAATTGGTTCACCATGGTCAGGACGAACATGGCCACGAATATCCCAATCTCCTGCAGGTAGCGCTTTTTGAACCAATTTGTCATAGCTGTTATCTCCTATAGTTTTCCAGGTCACCAATGTCAGATTTTTACATCTATCCGTGAAATTTAAATGATGAAGGACGTTCGTCATTTAAATACGGGCTTTGCTCATTCTCATTTCCTGTAGGGAAAATAAACATTTTCTTTTGCAGTGGCTGGATTATAGGTCAATAATGAAAATTAACATACCAGATGAAAGATAAATTTCTCGCTGTTTTAATGCTAATAATTGTTTCGATGCCGGTTAAAGCACAGACGGTAGTTTCCGGTAGCGTGGCCCCGCTTCAAATCAAAGGGGTGGTGTTTGATGCCTTTGAAAATAAGCCGCTAGAATCGGGCGCCATCGTACTGAAAGATAAGATCAATACCATCGTTAAAACCGTGCTGACAGACAAACAGGGCCGGTTTACTATAACAGTACCCGCAAAAGGAACTTATTCTTTGCGCATTTCTCATACGGGCTATGAACCGTATTCAGGGACCATTGAGGTGAAGGGATCTGAAACAGACATTGTTTCATTTCCCCTGTTAAAGCAAAGCACGCAGCTGCATGAATTCGAGGTGAAAAAGCGTAAGGCCCTGGTTCAAAGCAAGGGCGATAAACTGGTATATAATGCGGCTGCCGACATAGGAAACAAGAGTGGAACAGCGGCAGATGTGCTGCGGAAGGCTCCCATGGTAACCGTTGCCGCAGATGGTACTGTGAATTTACGGGGAAATTCAAATATCAAAATTCTACTTAACGGTCTTCCATCCGGTATTCTTGCTAAAAACCTGAAAGAAGCCTTAAAAATGATTCCCGCCAGCACTATACAGTCCATTGAGGTTATTACGGCGCCGTCGGCCAGGTATGAAGCAGAGGGAGCGGCAGGCGTTATTAATATCATCACCAGGGAAAAGATAAAAAGTACGTCTGGAAATATTGACGTAAGTGCCGGTAGCCGGGAACAAACCGCCGGTGTTGGTTTAAACATATCGCGTAAAAAGATTGACTTTAATTTTATGGGCAGCGGTATTTTTGAGCAGGAGCGCAGAAATGCTGATTTAAACCGGGTTTTATTTTACCACGGAAAAAACACCGGTAGTCTTACTCAACGTTCCGGTATCAGGCAAAATACCAAAGGAGCAAGCCTGGAAATGGGCATGGAGTATCGACCTGATTCCACCCAAAAAATTGGAGCTACACTTGCCTACTGGCATGAACAGTGGCCGGTGAAAAACAGTTTATATAACCATTATGATGACGCCGGAAAAATTACCGAGTACAATCAAATCAGCGACCAGAAAGGGAGCTATCATTACTTTGACCTTTCCTTAAATTACGTGAAGCGCTATCGACGTACCAAACAGGAGTTACAGCTGCTGGGCAATCTAAGCCGTTCTAAAGATCGCTCCAATTACAATACAAACCAGTTTACACCTGACGGACAGCATTACTTCCGTGAGATAAGCCCCAATTCAGGGCTAAGTAAAGATTATAGCTTCCAGGTAGATTATACCCATCCATTCAACAAAACCGGCAGCAGTTTGGCTGAAATGGGAGTGCGCCTGAGTAAAAATGATGCCATCAGTAATTATACTGTTTATAATAATCTTGGCAATCGTGGTAGCAGTGATCTGAAGCAGGACCTGGAGCGCAGCGACTCTATGAGGTATTCCCAGGATATTGTTGCCGCTTATATCAGCACCGGATTCCAGACAAAAAGCAACTGGCGTTTCCGTGTAGGCGCCCGCTATGAGTTTACCAGGATAGCGGCGGGTTTCAAGGGATCAAAGCCTCCGTTTAAAGCGGATTTCAGCAACCTGGTTCCCAATATACTCATAACGAAAAAACTCAACGACACACACGAGTTTAAGTTTAGTTATACCGAACGCATTCGCCGGCCCTTCATCTGGGATCTCAATCCTTATACAGATGCCAGCGACCCGCGTAACCTGACAATGGGTAATCCCCGCCTGCGCCCGGAGCTTACACGTTCGCTGGAAGCTTCTCATATTTATAGTGCGCCCTCCGGTCTTAATTTGATCAGCAGCCTTTACTTTAATTTCAGTTCAAATTCGATAGAGTCGCTGTTAACGGTTGATAGCAGCGGTATTTCACGAACCTTACCCCAGAATATTGCATCCAATAAACGACTGGGTACAAATATCAATGCGTATACGCAGCTCAATGATAACTGGACCATTAACGGAGGACTGGAGCTATACCAGGTATGGTTTAACAGTAAGGCCTTGCAAATTGGCAATAACGGCTTCTTTCACTCTTTTAATCTAAACACTTCCTACACTATTCCCGGCGGCTATACCTTTGAACTATCCGGTGATTACAGCAATGGTTTTATAACCCTGCAAGGCAAAAACACGGCAGAGTATACCTACCGTATGGCTATTCAAAAAGAAGTGTTGAAGAAACAGGGAAGGATTACACTGTCGTTTGTCAACCCTTTCCAGGATAATTTCCAGCAGCGTAGCATGGCTATTGCACCTAATTTTCATAGCCAGTCGGCAACCCGTTACTATAACCGGTCCATTGCTATTGCGTTTAACTGGCGGTTTGGCGGGGCGCATAAAAGTAATGAGGAGAAAGAACGGGAAGAGTCTCCTAAGTATCCGGAGAAGAGGGGCAGAGGTAGGGGTGGTTCTTTGCAATAATTAACCCGCTATCCGCTCTTTTTAACCCATTGATTTATTATTGCCGTTTGTTAGCTATTTTTAAACCGGTAATAGTAACATCCACAATAAAACAATATTCCGTGTTTTCACAAGAAACGTACACCAAAAGGAGAAACAGGCTGCAAACAGGTATTGGCAGCGGCATTATTTTACTGCCAGGAAATGACGACAGCAGTATGAACTACAAGGATAATATCTATCCGTTCCGGCAGGATAGCTGTTTTTTATACTTTGCCGGTATCGACCGTCCGGGCCTTACATTTGTTATTGATATAGATAATAACAGGGAGATATTGTTTGGCGATGAATATACCATCGAAGAGATCATGTGGATGGGCCCTGCTGAATCGTTAGCGGCCCAGGCAGCAAAGGCAGGCATTACAGAAGTAAGACCTTCAGCCGCATTACCGGATTTTTTACTGCGTAGCAAAAATAGCGGGCAGCCCGTTCATTTTGTACCACCCTATAAAGCGGGTATTACCACGAAGCTGAGCGCATGGCTGGACATCCCCGTGGCGCTGATTCCGCAAAGCGCATCCGTAACATTGATCAAAGCCATTATCCGGCAACGGGAGGTGAAAACCGATGAGGAAGTGCGTGAAATAGAAGCTGCGGTAAATACCACCATCGATATGCAACTGAAAGCAATGGAGCTCGCAGCGGCAGGTGTTACAGAAACGGAGATAGCAGGCCATTTGCAGGCGGTAGCCATCGCTGGAGGCGGTAATATCTCTTTCCCGGTTATTCTTACCGTAAATGGCCAGTTCCTGCATAATCACCCGCATCGTACGCCTTTGCAGAACGGCCAGCTGGTACTATGCGATTGTGGTGCAGAAAACGCCATGCATTATGCCGGCGATCTTACCCGCACACATCCCGTAAATAAGAAATTCAGCACCGCGCAAAAGGAAATATATGACATCGTACACAACGCTTACCAGGCGGCAGCTGACGCTATTCGCCCCGGCATACGCTTTAAAGACGTGCATCTGCTGGCCTGCGAAAAACTGGTACACGGACTAACGGAAATAGGCATCATGAAAGGTAATGCCGCAGAAGCGGTGAGCGCGGGTGCACATACCCTGTTCTTCCCCTGTGGCCTGGGACATATGATGGGACTGGATATTCATGATATGGAAAACCTGGGAGAAGAATATGTAGGTTATACCGACTCCCTGAAAAAAAGCACGGAATTCGGGCTAAAATCATTGCGCCTTGGACGGGAGCTGGAAGAAGGATTTGTATTTACCATAGAACCCGGTATTTATTTCAATCCATTACTCACCGCTGCGTGGCAGTCGGAAGGTAAACATGAACAGTTTATCAATTACGGGAAACTGGCGGCCTATAACGATTTCGGAGGCGTACGGGTAGAAGATAATTTCCTCATCACGGCCAACGGCGGCCGCAAGCTGGGCCGGCCTTTCGCTACTGCCGCCACCGATATCGAAAACCTGATCGCTTTATAAAATGACCCGTTACATGAAAAAACAACTATTGTTACTACTGCCGGTTGTATTGATACTATCCTGCACCTCCCGGAAAAAGGAAAGTGCCTCTATTAATGACCTGGCTGAAAAATATGTACGCCTCGGACTGGCCATTGGTCAATATGATCCGGATTTTGTAGACGCCTATTATGGCCCGGATTCATTAAAGCCAGCTTCTAAACAACCTGCCTTTCCTAAAGATAGTTTCCTGTCGGAAGTAGATGCGTTGAAGAAATCCCTGCAACAAATTGCAGTGGAAACAAAGAATGATACGGTCCGCACCAGGGCTAACTGGATCACCCAGCAACTCACTGCCTTTGGCAGGCGTATAAAAATATTTTCCGGTGAGTACGAGTCTTTCGATGCAGAATCAAAAGACTTGTTTGGCGCCGTAGCGCCGGCATACCCGGAAAAGTATTACCAGTTGCTGGTAGCTGAACTGGATAGCCTGTTGCCTGGAAAAGGGCCTGTGGTGGAGCGTTACCAGCAATTTGCCAATCGCTTTATTATTCCCAAAGATAAACTGGATACTGTTTTTAAAACCGCCATTGCGGAAGCACGTAAACGTACCCTGGAGCATTATGCTTTGCCGCCAACAGAACACTTCACCCTGGAATATGTAAGCGGTAAATCATGGATGGGATATAACTGGTATAAGGGGCAATACAACAGCCTGATCCAGGTGAGCTCCGATCTGCAGATTTTTATTGAAAAAGCAATCGACCTGGCCTGTCATGAAGGATATCCGGGCCATCATGTTTACAATATGCTGCTGGAGAAAAACCTGTATCGCGACAAAGGATGGGTGGAAATATGCTTGTACCCATTGTTCAGTCCTCAGTCACTGATTGCAGAAGGCAGCGCCAATTATGGCATTGAAATGGCTTTCCCGGGAGAAGAAAAAGCCGTATACACTAAAAATGTATTATTGCCATTGGCAGGACTGGACACCACCGGAACAGATACCTATTTTAAAGCACTGGCTATAAAAGGAAAGCTCAACTATGCACGCAACGAAGTAGCCAGAGGCCTGCTGAGCGGCGCCATGTCTGATTCCGCTGCCACACAATGGCTGCTGAATTATACGCTGCTGAACCGCGAGTCTGCCGCCAAAGGACTACTGTTCATCAAGAAGAACCGCAGCTATGTGATCAATTATAATTACGGACAGGATCTGATTAAACAATATATCGATGCAAATACCGCCGGACATCCGGATAAACGCTGGGAAAGCTTTGGCTACCTGCTAAGCAACGAAATTACACCAACCGATTTGATCAAAGCAAAATAATAGGGGAGGCCTCCATACCGTATCGTGTACAGGAGGCCTCTTTTTATTTCCGGACCAGCATGAGCCCCGACAACCATTTTGAAAACAATAATAAAATTACGGAGGCCGCCGCAACCATTACAACAAACAACAGGAAAAAATCGTAAGGAGTATGAATGGCGTATCCTGCTAAACTGATGATCCTGCCTTTTTCAGGATATAAAGTACTTAATACACCGGCGAGCTTATTAGCTGCGGCTGTGGCCAGGAACCATACTGCCATGAGCAGGGACGAAAATTTAAGCGGCGATAACTTATTCACCAGCGAAAGCCCGATCGGCGATAAACAAAGCTCCCCGAAAGAATGCAGCACATACATCCCGGTAATCCAGATGATGCTTACCTTAACACCTGTTCCGGCAGACCTTACCCCGAATGTGATCCATAAATAACCCAGCGACAACAGCAGTAACCCCAGTGCAATTTTAACAGGAGCCGGTGGCTCATATTTTCCCAGTGTCGGCCACAACCAGGCAAAGAATGGCGCAAAAATAACGATGCAAAAAGAACCTAATGAAAGAAACAAACTGGCAGGTACTTCATCCAGCAGTATGGAATTTTTATGGGCTGCAAGAAAATAGATATTCACTCCCATAATGCCCAGCAGGAATAAGGCCAGTAAGCCATATACGGTATGTTGTAGCAATCGATCCTGTGCTGCTCCCAGCTGTTTCCTTGCACGGTGGAAACACCGGAACAATATATAGAGCAGCAACATCGATACCAGTTGTACGGACCAACGCGGTATGATCCAGTTCAGATGCCTGTTGGTTTGTTCATCTGCAAAAAATGTAAGCGATGCACCTGCCTGCTCAAAAGCCGCCCAGAAGAAAATCACAAAAAAAGAAATGATAAAAATTACTTTGACCCGCTGTTTCTCCATCCGGGTAAGCGAGGGGTCCCTGAAAATAATTACCGCTATCAGCAATACTGCTGCCAGCAACAAGTATGACAAATAATTCACTACCTCCACATCCAGGTATAGCAAACCGATCATCAGCAGGGAGGTGAGCGCAAGTCCGGCAATCATCACCAGTGGCTTCAAAATGTTTACCGGGGCCTGTTTGGGTGTGAGTCCCAGTACGTTTCCTGCCGGATCTGTTACATACCGGTGATGAAAGATGCTTTGTACAATTACACTAATGATCATACTCACGCCACCTGCGAGAAAGGCCCACCTGAAATCAGCAGGATCGCCGGTATCGCCGGCTAATCCGCAGATAACAGGACCCAGCGCACCGCCGGTATTAATACCCATATAGAAGATGGTATAGGCCGTATCTTTTCGTTTATCGTCTTCGGAATACAATTGTCCCACCAGTGAAGAGATGTTTGGCTTAAAGAAGCCATTACCGGCGATCATACAACCAAGACCGGAAAAGAACAATAACAGCGAAACCTCCGGGGCACTGTGATAACAGGAACTGCTGAAAAAAAGAATGGCTTCTCCTACTGCCATCACGATGCCGCCTGCAATAATAGCGCGCCTGTTGCCCCAGTAGCGGTCGGCAATATAGCCGCCCAGTAGCGGCGTAAGATAAATCAAACCTGTATAGCTGCCATACAGGTTGGCGGCAAACACTTTGCTGAATAGCAAAGCTTTGGTCATATAAAGGATTAGTACGGCACGCATGCCATAATAATTAAATCGCTCCCACATTTCTGTAGCAAACAGGATATAAAGTCCCTTAGGATGCGGCGCTTGCCGGGAAGTTACAGGCATAGTAAAATGTTTTCCAGTGCCGTGATGTAAAGAGCACTTTATCAAATATGCTATTCTTTGCCTGACAACTGTTTGCAGGAATTAACTATAACTATACTTATTTTAACCCGGTTGTAGTGAGCTCTTTTTGAGAAAGGTTAATATCGGCAAAGAAGCTGTCAATTTCAGCATATATAGTCAGCAGGTGTTGTATTAAATTCGTAATACAACAAAATGAAAATCGAAGCAGCGCCTGGCATCCCGTTTATGAAGACCATTTATGGACACTTGTAATTCAACCAAAATCACATTGCATCAACTATCCTGAATTTTTTTGCCAAAACAATATTTCCGGTTCCTTATCTCCTCACTCATAAACTACATTTTATGTACTAGGCTATTTTACTATTAACGTTATCGCTGGCTATACAGCCTGTCAATTGATCTGTTAGCAGGTAGTATACTACTACCTCCTGCTATACTCATTTTCATTCCTAAAAATCCTTTGTATGTTACGTTTATCTCGAAAGATAATAGGGGCATTGCTATGCGCAGCAATCAGCCTTCATGTGTCCGCGCAACAAAACAATGAACCGGCCCCACTGCCGGATCATTGTTCCTCTTCCCGTGCTATGCAGGAATTATATAAGAAGCATCCCGCATCCCTGCAGGCCGCCCGGAACCAGGAAGTAAAAATCAGGAAGATGATAGCCGGATTACGCATGCAGCGGCAAATGGCGCCGCTGCAACCCGTGCAATACACCATACCGGTGGTTTTTCATGTCAATGATCCCGTTAATCCCTATAAGGTAACAATGGCGCAGATCCGTTCTGCTATTGATATCCTTAACCAGGATTATAACCTCGTGAATGCAGATCATAACCAGATCGACCCGCGTTTTATCGGGCTCGCCGCCAATCTGCATATTACTTTCCGCCTCGCCGATATTGATCCTCACGGTAATCCTACTACGGGCGTTACTTATCACTACAACGATCTGGATGGCCGCGCCCCGGATGGTACCGGCGCCGCGGTGAAAAGTATTTCCTACTGGCCTTCTGAAAAATACCTCAACATCTGGATCGTTAGTGAAGTAGAACAAAAGGGGGTATACAATAACTCGGGCTGGACCTATCTTCCGGACGACTGGGTATTCGCGAATCACCTCGATGGTGTGGTGTATAACTGGCGCTATCTTGGTTTGCCCGGCGTAGGCAGCTCAGAGAATAGCTACCCCAATATGAAACGTGTGCTGACCCACGAGGTAGGGCATTACCTCAACCTGCAACATACTTTTGAAAATGGCTGCAGTGCGCCCGGTGATGAAGTAGATGATACACCACCTACCTTGTCTAACTACGGCGGATGTAATCTGAATGCTAACTCCTGTGGTGCGGTGGCGAACGTGGAAAATTATATGGACTATTCTTCCTGTACTAAAATGTTCACCCTTGGCCAGAGCGACAGAGCGCTGGCAGCGCTGACCAGCCCCATTGCACAACGCAGCAATATATGGTCTGCCGCGAACCTGGCCGCTACCTTGCTGTCCGACTCCACCCGGAGGATAGTGCCGGGCTTCACGATATTCAATGAAAGCGATGTAAATAACGGCGCGGTGACAATGGTTGATACGCTGAAAATGCTGGGTGGTGCAACATTTACGCTCAGTAGTGGTAATCTTATTGCGGGTACTCACTTTACTGTGCAGCAGTTACCGGCAGGACTCTCTGCAACCATTCGCGTGCTTAACAGCACCACCGCGGTATTGTCTTTTACCGGTAATGCTACGCTACACAATAGTGTTAACAATGCCGACAGCCTGAGAATTACTTTCCTGGATGCTGCCATACAAGGAGGAGCTGCCACCTTGTTCCGTCCGTATATCAGCCTGGGTATTCATTTCCTGGATCCTTATAAAATCATTTATAACAATATCCCGGATATTGTTATAAATAGTGCTAATCCGTGGACCTACCTTAATTTTAATACGGGAGATGGACAATTCGGCGGATGGTTCAACAGCGGCAAACTACGCCTGGAAACTTATCAGAAGGCAGCGGTTTGTGAAAATGGTACGCGGAATATTTCACCTTTGCCCGTTAACACCCTTATCGCAGATACTTCTTCCTGGGTGGCTGGCGGCGCTTATCCGGATGAACATGATATCTACAGCAGCGCTTATACAAAATGGGCTGGTAAAACAGCTTATATCGGTGTGCAGTTTACGCTGGCCGGTAAACTCCGCTATGGCTGGATGCGCATAACAGTGGCCGCAGATGGCAGCAGTTATATCATAAAGGATTATGCCTGGAACCAGGCCCCTAATGGCAGTATCAGGGCAGGAGACGCCGGCGCGCCAACGTTGTCGTGGTCCCGGTCGCAGTTCCGGGAAACACAGGCCAATACCGGCGCCGTTGGCGACACGGCGGAAGTGGGTATTCTTGGTAATACATTCGCCATCAACTCCGGCAACTTTACCCGCAATGTACACTATACTGTTAGTGACCTTCCTGCAGGATTGAACGTGGAACTGACTGCATTGGATAACACTACGGCACGACTCCGTTTCACCGGTAACGCCGGCAATAATACCGCTGCCAACAGTACCGCCGTTACAGTTAACATCTTACCGGCTGCCTTTGGTAATCAACAGGCGGCAGACGGCAGTCAGCAACAATTGGCCATCAGCTTCCGCGATCCGTATAAAATTAAATACGTGGATGTCAATGATACGGTGTTTACGATCAACGCTACCAACAACTGGTATTATTTCCGGGTAGATAGCATTAATGATGCCGCTTACGGATTATGGTCGGACGCTGGTAAACTGCGACTGGAAACCTACCAGCAGCCAATGGTTTGCCAGGGAGCTACTAAAAATATTTCCCTGCTGCCGCTGAATACAAATATCAGTGATACCTCCGGCTTCGTGGCTGGTGGCGCTTATCCGGATGAACATAATCTGAATATACCTGGCTATACTGTATGGCAGGGAAAAACAGGTTATGCAGGCTTCTCCTTTACAACAAACGGAGAGAAATTCTATGGCTGGTTCAGGTTTAAAGTAGCCACGGATGGCGGCGGATATACCCTGATGGATTACGCTTATAATACAATGCCCGGTGGTAGTATCAGGGCCGGACAAACAGGATTGCCTCCGGCTGACACCATTGTAAACGTACAGGACTATTGCCCTGCCAGCACAGCTTTGAATTATAATACCATTACACGGGTGCGCTTTGCCAACCTGGATAATAGTTCCCAATGGGATGGCTACAAAAACTTCACCGCGCAATCAGCTACCGTTACTGCAGGCGGTTCCTATCAGCTGCAGATTAACCTGGCAGTGGAATACTGGCCCGACATCTCCGTAGCTGCCTGGGCCGACTGGAACGGCGATAAACAGCTGGATGATGCAACAGAAAAGATCTATGTAAAACGGGGTACCGGTCAGTTTACGCAAACAATCACGGTACCGGCCAATGCAAAAATTGGCGCTACATTGCTTCGCGTAAGAATGGGATATGGCAGTAATGTACAGCCTTGCGGTATCGATAATTACCAGGGAGAAGTAGAAGACTATACAATAAAGGTAATTAATGGAATGGCCTTGATGCAAAAAACGGCGACTCCCACTTATAGACTGAATGCGACGAGTCCTTTCTCGGACTATATCAATGTTAACTTTAAATCGGCTGTAACCACCAAAGCATTGGTGCGACTGTATGACCTTAATGGTAACATACACAAAGAACAGGAAATACAAATTGTGAAGGGGACCAATACGCTGCAGCTGAATAATTTGTTTGCCTTACCGGCGGGTATGTATATCATTGATATTTCTTACGGAACAGAACACCGTACCGTGAAAGTAGTAAAGTAAATAGTTGTTTCAAATACAAAGGGGCTGTATCAATTATTTTGATACAGCCTCTTGTATATTGACTATTTATTGTCCAACAGCTGCGTTGGCGTCAACGTTACCCCAACCAAATTGGTTACTCTTATTCTGGCTCAGGCTGGCGGCTCTTATCATGCGTGCCACAATACTGTCTTTAGGATAAGAAGGATATTTACTCCATACCAAGGCAGCAATACCGGCACAACTGGCGGTGGCTGCAGAAGAACCGCCCACTGTGGAAGGGTCGTTGCCTGTCATGGCTGTAGAAAGTGCCAGGCGGCCATTGGCAGCTTTTTCCATTACCACCGTAAACGCTACCTTGCTTCCCACGTGGCAGTTACCGCAACGTTCTGTGAGGTTGTCTTTCATACCGGTAACAGCATATACTTCCGGCTGATTTGCGGGGAAAATAACGCCTATAAAACTTCCGAAAAAGCTGTTGGAAGTGCCGGCTGCACAAAAAATCAGTTTCTGTTTGTTGTAGGCGTAACGGATCGCATCTGTGATTACACTTACGTTAATAATGGTACCCAGGCTCATGCTGATAATCTTTACATTGGGATCATCTCCGCCAAGTATATACGCATTTGTTACACCGGTTACAGACTCCTGTGAAAGTATTACCACGTTTTCAGCAGCATGCACTGTTACCAGGTTGCTGTTATAGGCAATACCTGCCGCGCTGCCTCCGGTGCCCCTGGGTGCTGCCAAAGCACCTGCCATGCTGGTACCGTGCCCGCAAAGATCATCAGGAGTACCGCCCGGAAAAGTTACGAGCTTCTGGATAGTTCTGCCGGAAGAAGATCCCTGGTTAAACAAACTGCCAAAATTCGGCTGATCAGGACTCACACCTGTATCGATGATCATTACCTTTACACCACTACCGGTAGATTTTGTCCAGGCCTGTGGAATATTATGATAGGTATAATTCCAAGATTGCTTAGCACCGGGTGTAATATTTGTGTAGTCAGTACCTGCCACCAGTCCTGGTTCTGCGGTGTTGTTGCCGCATCCGAAATTCAGCAGCGTAGATTCCACCCCAACCTTGCCGGAAGACGGGATATTACCGGCCATGTAGGCGCCATAGCCAACAGGCTCTGCATAGCGTATCAGCTTTGAGCCTCTTAATGATTTTAAGGTAGCCATGCGACTAACTTTTACATTCATACTTGGCAGCTTGGTGCGCGACAGCACCACCACATCCTTTTCTGTTAAAGCGGGGTTGTTCTTTTTTTCATTTTCCAGGATCAGGTGAATCACTTGTTGTTTTGCTTCCTGCCAGTTCACATTGTTAAGATCAATAGCATGAATGTTATGGGCGAGATCCTTGAAATCTGCCGGCTGATAACCAACAGAGAGGATGCTATCTCCCTGCACCAGCGCGCTCCAGGCAATATCATTACCGGCCATATCCCATTTAAAGTATCCGCTGTCAGCTAATTTCTCACGGATAAAGCGATCGATGGCAGATCTGGGAACTGCTGCCACAGGGTTTTTCTCGTTTGAAATGATACCTGTTTGGGCGTTTTCATTTTTTCGACAGGAGAACAATGCAAGACACATCGCTCCGGTCATCAGCAAATTAGAAGTTTTCATTTGTAAGAATTGATGATTATTAAATAGTAAAAGGATAACAGATTTGCGTACCGGGTTTATTCAATGGTTTACTTTTAGCAGATACAGGATAAGCCGGGCGCTGCTAAAAATAGTGCTCACGTTGCCGGACAATAAATTGCCGGGGAAAACAGCTTTTTATTTCGTATAGGTGTAAAGGTTATATGCTCGCGGAGGCATGTAAAAAATACATCAACGTAAACAAAAAGTAATGTTGTTATATAAATTGCTGGGGCTTGCTGTGCAGGTGGAATGCTGAGCAGAGCATCTGGGCTGTTAGTGCTTGCTATTAATTACTAAAGCAGGAAACAGGGCTTCGATAAATATAGGAATATTTCTTTAAGCACTATCGTTTTAATATGAAAAAATAGCGGTCATGAAAAGTAGCTATGCGCGATAGTTGATTATTTATACACCCGGTTTTTATTTGTAGTTTGTAAAATTATTTGGCAGTGTAAATAATTTATATTTGCTTTGTCACGCTTTACGGCCAATGATAGATATTTATAAAAATATAATCAACCGTCCTTCTTAGCAGGAACTCTTCCTGCCGGCAGCGTCATGCTGTAACAATCCAACTTAATCACCTACTGATTTCACGCTATTGACAGCAATGTTTATAGGCGCCGTTTCCAACCATTAACATATTTATCGTTATGATTTTCGAAAACAATCAGGCTTTCGCACAAAGCCTGGACCGGCAAGATCCGTTGCATCACCTGCGGGATGAATTCCTTTTTCCCAAACAGCATGGAGTTCCTTTTATCTACCTGTGTGGAAACTCACTGGGCCTGCAACCGAAAGCAGCGCGCAGTTATGTTGATCAGCAACTGAACAACTGGGAGAACCTGGCGGTGGAGGGATGGTTTGAGGGAGAAACCCCCTGGATGTACTATCACAAAGAAGTAAAGGGACTGATGGCCAATATTGTTGGCGCCGGCCCGCAGGAGGTATGCCCGATGAACACCCTCACGGTGAACCTGCACCTGTTGATGGTCAGCTTCTATCGACCCACTGCAAAGCGTTTTAAAATCATTATGGAAGCGGGCGCTTTTCCTTCCGACCAGTATGCGATAGAGAGCCAGGTAAGGTTCCACGGTTATGATCCGAAGGATGCAATTATTGAAGTGGCTGCCCGGAAGGGGGAGAACACCCTGCGTACAGAAGATATCGTGGCGGCTATTGCAGATAATGGTGAACAGATTGCCCTGGTATTGTTTGGAGGTATCAATTATTTCACCGGTCAGTGGTTCGACATGCCGGCTATAACCCAGGCGGGTCGCCGTGCAGGGGCTGTAGTAGGGTTTGATCTGGCGCATGCTGCCGGCAACGTACCGCTGAAACTGCATGAATGGGACATTGATTTTGCATGCTGGTGTTCTTATAAATATCAAAACGCGGGTCCGGGAGGGATTAGTGGCATCTTTGTGCATGAAAAACATTTTTCTGATACATCGCTAAACCGCTTTGCCGGGTGGTGGGGCTACCAGGAAGAGCAGCGGTTTAAAATGGAGAAAGGTTTTATGGCGGAAGCCGGCGCCGATGGCTGGCAGGTAAGCTGCACACAGGTTGTTCCCATGGCGCTTTATCACGCCTCACTTAAAATTTTCGAAAGAGCCGGTTTCATTGGCCCCCTCAGGGATAAAAGCCTTAAGCTGACTGCCTACCTCTACTATCTTGTTGGCGAAGTGAATAAAGCATTAGGCTTCGAGCAGTACAAGATTATTACACCCGCCGCTGAAGGGGAACGGGGAGCTCAGTTGTCTATTGTAGCACAATATAAAGCGAAGGAAATATTTCATGCACTGGTGGCTAATAATATCCTGGGCGACTGGCGCGAACCTGATGTTATCAGGCTTAGCCCGGTACCGCTATATAACAGCTTTGAAGATGTATTCCTGGCTGCGGCGCAAATGCTCTCCATAAGTAAAGAACTGATCACACCAAAACAATAATATCAGAAATGGAAATAACACCTGAAATAAAAGACAGGCTGTCCCGGTTGCAGGAAAAATATGCCGCGATGGGTCAGGAAATAACTGCCTACCTGGATGGTCTTCTGTATGCAGATTACCTGACGTATTGGGACTATATTCACCTGGATACACTGCTGAGTCTTCAGCATCCGAAAACCTCCTATCCCGATGAGGAGATTTTTATCATGTATCACCAGATTACTGAACTTTATTTTAAACTTACCTTGCACGAATGCAAACAAATAAGCGCGAATACTGAGCTGACGCCTGTTTTTTTTGCTTCCAGGCTTAAAAGAATTAATGCCTATTTCACTGCGCTGGTATCATCATTCGATATCATGGTGGATGGTATGGATAAAGAACAGTTCCTGAAATTCAGGATGTCGCTGCTGCCTGCGAGCGGCTTTCAATCGGCGCAGTACCGCATGATTGAGATCCATTCAACAGATCTGGCGCAGCTGGTACACCTGGATAAAAGAACGGAATTAAAGGATGCCCCGGTGACGGCACAATTTGAATTTATTTACTGGAAATATGGGGCTTCAGAATTAGCCACCGGTAAACAAACGCTTACACTGCAACAGTTCATTATAAAATATGCCGGGCAACTCCTGCACCTGGCGCAGCATAATGTTGACACTAACTTTTCCGCATTGTACAAAATGTTGCAACAGCGGGGTGAAGACCTGGGAGCGGTGGAAGAGGAGCTCAGGAAGCTGGACTTGTTTGTCAACGTAGAATGGCCGCTGTCGCATTATAAGTCGGCGGTGCGATACCTGGAGCGCGACCCGGTAGACATTGCCGCTACGGGCGGCACCAACTGGCAGAAATACCTGCCGCCCCGGTTCCAGAAAAGGATTTTTTACCCCTATTTGTGGACGGAAGAGCAGATGGAGCAATGGGGAAAATCCTGGGTGATGAATGTGTTGAAAGCTTACAGAACCTGACAATATAATAGAAAGACCTTCACACGACGAGTAGGAAGGCCTTTTTTTTTATAAAATTTATATGGCGATAATTTTTTTTTGTTGATACACACTGCAATATTATCTCAGCGGATATTATTGTTTGGTATCCTATTATTTTGGTTAAATGTAAATAATACCTGTTTTAACATCCATTATGGGCGCTGGTTTACGCAGTTTGTACCGATATATTCGATGCAGTAATATTGCATGATATTTTCGTAGAAGCGTTATTTTACTGACGTTTCGGGGATGTCTTTTTATATTACGGGAAAATTAATTTTTCCTTTTTTCTTGATAAGAGTTTTTGTTGTTTCAGAATTATTCATTTACTTTACTAACGAATACAATTCTACCACGAACTGAAAAGTATTTATGAATAATTAAAGGTTGTTTCCACCACAACTGTATTTCCTTTGAACCCTATTAATTGCTTATTTTTTCAATCCCATGAACGTTTAAAAACTAATAGGAGATACCAACACAGCGATTTATACGCTTTGTGTATAGATACTGTTGTTCAGTAATCCTTAACACCTGTTTAGAGGACCCTAAGTCAAGTTGAAAAACTTGATTTGCCACTATGTATGTCGGAAAGAGAGCGTTTCCACAAACGAATCTAAGAGAGAAACTGTGCGTCTGGTTTCCGGACCGGTGTAACCACGTTTCACTGGGTATGGCCTGCATACTGGTTAGTATTTTATTTTTTGAAGCAGGAACGGAAAATCATGCTGATATAGCTATTCGCTACCCTACAATTGTCACACCAGGGAGTAAAAGTTGCATACACTATGTGCTGTAGAAGGCTGTTGAATAAACATGCCCTTTGATTATACAGTCCATGTATTGCCCTTTTCTTAACCTGGATTTCCCTTTCATATGAACGATGACTGTCACGCCAGCAAGGAGAGTTTCTCCCATGTGGTACAGGAGAAGTATTGTGTCAGCCAACGAAAAATATGAGAGCAACAAAACGTAGAAAGTAGACAATAGCAACGGATAGATGAATGGAAAACATTTTGTTATCCTGATGTACCATTTTAATAATTCATTCGAAAACCTAAGATGAGATGATGTTATCTTCCCTCCAAAAAATCAGTGCCCTAATCGGGAATACACCGGTGGTAGAGCTCAATATGCCAGGTGTTTCACTGTTCACAAAACTGGAATACAGGAATTATTCCGGCAGCATTAAAGACAGAGCTGCTTTTAGTATTCTCTCCAACGCCATCCGTAATGGTAAAGTAAACAACGACACGCTCATCGTTGAATCAAGCTCCGGCAATTTTGCTATCGCACTGGCACGCATCTGTAAAGATCTTGGCCTGCGCTTTATCCCGGTGATTGACCCTAACATTAACCGCGAAAATGAAGCAATGCTGCGCCTGTTTACAGACAGGGTAGTAAAAGTAGAAAAAGAAGACAGCACCGGTGGATATCTCCTCACCAGGATTGAAACCGTAAAAGAAATCTGCGCACAACACCCCAACAGTTTCTGGACTAACCAGTACGACAACCCCGATAATTTTAAAGGATATTATAATACCCTGGGGAAAGAAATCTGCGAAAGATTTGATCACCTTGACTACATGTTTATTGCGGTAAGCTCCTGTGGTACCATCAGCGGGATATCCCAGAAGATAAAAGAAAAATTCCCCGACATCACCATCGTTGCCGTTGATATTGAAGGCTCTGTTATCTTTAATATCCCTCCGCAGAAAAGATATGTTTCCGGTCTGGGATCCAGCAAAATTCCTTCCATATTGGAACACGCCATCATTGATGATGTTATGATCGTATCCCACGAAGAACTGGTAGCCGGCTGCCACGAGCTGGTGAAAGAACAGAATATTTTCGCCGGCGCCTCTTCCGGCGCGGTGTATGCTGCTATCAAAAACTATTTTAGTTCACATGCCGTTGAGGGTACGCCTGTTGCGCTTTTCTGTTGTGCAGACCGCGGAGATTCCTACATCAACAATGTATATGACAAGAAATGGGTGCATAACATGATGGAAAAGTTATCCACAATAAAAGCATAATAAACATGTACTATTTAAGTAAGTCCGATCTGTTACACCTGGGCATCAACTGGGACGAAGTGATCGAAAAGATCAAAGAAACTGTCTACACACTGAAGGACGGAGATTTCGCCCAACCCATCAAACCCTACCTGAGATACCGGGATGTCACTAACCGTATCATTGCTATGCCCGCTTTTGTAGGAGGTAAAGTATCTTTTTCAGGTATAAAATGGATCGCCAGTTTTCCTGATAATATCAGGAAAAACCTTCCACGTGCTAATTCTGTCACCATATTGAATGAAGCAGATACCGGCGTTCCTGCCTGTATTATCAATACCAGCCATGTCAGCGCCGTTCGCACAGCAGCGGTAACCGGACTGGTCGTGAAGGAATACCTGCAGCGCAATCAACAGGAAAAACTAAGCGTGGGAATTATCGGTTTCGGACCTATAGGCCAGCAACACCTGGACATGATCAGCACACTGCTGGGAAACCGGTTAGACCACGTCAATATCTACGACCTTAATCAGCCGGATGTTTCACTCATTCCTGCTTCGCTGAAAAGGAAAGTAAATATTGTGAACACCTGGGAGGAAGCTTTTGAGAATGCCGATATACTGATGACTTGTACGGTATCTAAAAAACCATATATCAACAAAGCTCCCAAGAAAGGCTCCCTGCAGTTAAATATTTCCCTGAGAGATTATGTACCGGAATTTATCAATTACGCAAATCATATCGTGGTGGATGACTGGGAAGAAGTATGCCGGGAAAATACTGATATCGAGGTAATGCATAAAACCCAGGGCCTTACTAAATCGGGTACGCTGTCACTTGTAGATATCATCTGTGAAGACAAACTACAGCATGCGTTGAAAGAAGAAGTGGTCATGTTTAATCCTATGGGAATGGCTGTATTTGACATTGCTACCGCCGTTTACTTTTATGAGAAAGCAAAATCTGCCGGCGTAGGTATGGTGCTTGCCGATTAAAAGTAGCCAGATCAACACCAGATCATAGTTCTTTTATTAAAGAGTCTGGATGCTTACAGGAAGACTTCTTTTTGTCACCGATAGCCACCGGTACGGGTGGAACTTGCCAGGTTGTCGGAGCAATAACGTCCCTTGTAACATTCATGATACACAAGTGTTTCCCGCCGGGGAAGGTTGCTCTTATGTCGTGATAAGAACAGCTGCACCCTGGAGGGAACACTTTTTATGCTCAATATTTGTTAATGCGAAACCTGACAACCATGAGTGGTAATAAATTTTACTTAAAGCCTAACGTAGTAATAGAACCTTTATTTGACAGATGGTATGCCTGGAGTCACCTGATATCCCCGGCAACTGCCGCTATGAACGTGGTAGGCAGACATCTTGATATCATGGATTCCTTTATCATAGAGCCTTCTATCCATGCGGAAGCGGTGCTGAACCCCAAAATGAAAGGCGGTCCTTTCATGGATATACCGGTTAACCGGGTTGATGAAGTGAGTGCATTGTACGACAAAACCGTAAAGCAACAGGAAAATGCCATGAAGTTCTCTAAGGCGGTGAAAGAGCTGGATCGTTTGCTGGAAGCGGAAGGAAAGGGGATGGGTATGGAAACGCTGTACGAAAAAGTGCCTCCCATTCTGAAAGGATACGTGGAGCTGTTCTACGACCGCAATAACAATGCAGATTTCCGTTTTTTTGAATCCTTATTATATAAGAGCCAGTTCTATAATAAATCTTCCCAGAGCATCGCATTGTGGGTAACGGAAAACGATCACCGTCCTTTCTGTTTGAGTACGCCAAGATTGGATGAACCGGGTGTACTGCACCTGGAAATACCGTTCGATCATGCAGGCATCGACGAACTGGCGAAAATGAAGCGCAGCCCACAGAGCCTGGAGTATATCAAAACCTTATTAGGAATATCCCCCGCGGATGAGGCCCTCTTTGATACATTTTTTACTACCACACCGCCTCCTGCCTATAATAAATACACTGGTGATAAAATCCGCATGCGCTACTTCGGACATGCCTGCATCCTGGTAGAAACCAAAGATGTGAGCATCCTCGTAGATCCGCTCATCAGCTACTATGGATACGATAGCGATATCGAACATTTCTCTGATGCAGACCTTCCGGATGTTATCGATTACGTGCTGATCACCCACAACCACCAGGATCATATCCTGTTTGAAACACTGTTACCACTTCGCCATAAAATCAAGCACCTGATTGTACCCCGTACCAACTCCGGTCAGCTGGAGAACCCGGATCTGAGACTGATGTTCAGTAATATCGGGTTTGACCAGGTGGAAGGTATTGAGGAAATGGAAACCATTGAGTTTACAAATACCTCCATCACAGGATTGCCCTTTACAGGAGAACACAGTGATCTGAATATCCTGTCAAAGGCCTGCTACCTGGTACAGATCAGTGGCTTCAAATTATTGTTCCTGGCGGATTCCCGCATCAGCGAACCCGCACTTTACAAACATATTCATAACAGCATTGGTGATGTGGACGTGATGTTCCTCGGTATGGAATGCGATGGGGCGCCATTGACCTGGTTATACGGTCCGCTCATGACGAAAAAGATTAGCCGCGAACAGGACAGCAGCCGCCGGTTGGCAGGTTCAGATTGTATGAAGGGAATGTCGCTCGTAGAGATCTTTAATCCAAAAGAGGTATACGTTTATGCAATGGGTATGGAGCCATGGCTGGAGTTTATCAGCAGTATTAAATATACAGATGCTTCCAATCCTATCATCCAGTCTAACAAACTTGTGAAGAACTGTGAAGAAAAAGGAATCATTGCAGAGCGCCTGTTTGGCGAAAAGGAATTACTGTACGAGCGTAAATATGCGGCTGCAGAATAAGCAACATTAATACCGGGCCGGCATTAAAGTATAGAAGTAGTCAGGTGGTGATCCCATCTCGCTACAGGTTAAACTATTGTTATTACTGAACAAATAACTGAGCACAAATGAGAAATGAGCTCTCCCCGAAGACCCTATGTGAGCTGCTGGTTAACCAGAAAGACCAACGAGAGAAAGGAGTTAATTTTATAGTGGCAGCCACCAGGACAATTTTTTTATCCTATCATCAGTTGTATCATGATGCATTATCATTGCTCGGATACCTGCAGCATAAAGGATTGAAACCCGGCGATGAACTGGTGTTACAGCTGGAAGAAGGCCAGCAGTTTATTCAGTATTTCTGGGCCTGTATTTTAGGTGGGATCATACCTGTACCGGTTTCCATTACGCACTACAGCGAAAATGCCAGGAAGTTATATAAAATAAGGGCATACCTGAAAAATCCTTATTTGGTGACCACTCCTGCGCACTACGAGAAATTATGTAAGCAGGATTATAGCGATGGGGCGGCCGACAAAACTTTTTATGACCAGGTGTTATTCGTGGATGAAAATAAAGACCACCTGCCGGTAGGAATCATGGCGGATATCACACCGGATAATATTGCTTTTCTGCAGTTTTCTTCCGGGTCTACCGGTAATCCCAAAGGTGTGGAAATCAGGCACCGCAACCTGATTGCGAATTCCTTCCCTACATTGGATGCCTATGAGTGTACAAATGAGGATATCTTTTTAAGCTGGATGCCGCTTACGCACGACCTTGGATTAATTGGCTTCCATCTCAATCCACTGGCGGCCGGAGTACAGCAATATATCATGCCTACGGACCTGTTTATCAGGCATCCGCTGTTATGGCTGCAAAAAGCATCCGATTACCGCATTACCATTACCTGCTCTCCCAACTTCGGGTACAAATATTATTTGAATCATTTTGAAGAAGAGAAAGGAGAGAAGTTGGATTTGTCCAGTGTAAGGATCATATTGAACGGCGCCGAACCGATTTCTGCTAACCTGGCGAGGGTTTTTAACGACAGGATGGCAAAATACAAGCTCAATCCAATGGCCATGCGTGCGGTGTACGGCCTGGCAGAAGCTACACTGGAAGTTACTTTCCCAAGAATACCGGTTCCTTTCAAAAGTGTATTCGTAAAAAGGGAGGCGTTGACCATCGGTAAAAGTATTACCGGTAAATCAATGCTGAAAAAGCCGGCAGCAGATACCCTGGAAATTGTGGCAGTAGGCACCCTGATAGATGGCCTGGAGTTACGGATTGTAAATGAAAAAGGCGCCACGCTGAAACCCGGTCATGCCGGCATCATCTGGGTGAAAGGCGAATGTGTGGCCAGTCGTTATTACAATAATGAAGCAGCCAGCAGGAATACCTTCAAAGACGGATGGCTGAATACCGGCGATACCGGCTTTGTACTGGACGATGTATTATATATAATGGGCAGGGTAAAGGACATCATTTTTGTAAATGGTGGCAACGTATACCCGCATGATATTGAACATACCCTGGAAACCCTGGACGAAATTGATACCGGAAAAGTGGTGGCCTGTGGTATTCCTGATGAGGTAAACGGATCAGAATCCATTGTTGTTTTTGTGGTGCATAAAATGTCGGCGGAGAAATTTCTCCCCATGGTATCACTGGTGAAAAGAACGGTATCATCAAGACTGGGATTGGAAGTGAAGCAGGTGATCCCGGTGAGGAAGATTTTCAAAACGACCAGCGGAAAAGTAAGAAGACATTTATTTGTAGAAGAATATATCAAAGGCGCTTATAACGACGCGATCGCAGAAGTAACAGCCGCAGAAAAAGCTGCTAACCCCGAAGAAATAATTGTTGGCCCTGCTGAAGCCACGGCAACTACCGTAAACGCACATACGTTATCGTTGTTGAAGCAATGGCTGGAAGCCTGGCTGAAACAGCATTTAAATATTACCCCGGTGGAGATGGCCGCCCAGAGGACCTTTGCAGAGTATGGATTCACCTCCATCATGTCTGTGCAGATGGCGGCCGACCTCGAATTTTTCCTGCAAACACCGGTAGAAAACACAATTGTATATAGTTATCCTACGGTACAAAGTCTGGCTACCCACTTCGCGGGGCTGGCGATTCCATTACCGGAAAAGAAACATACGCCGCAGGAAACAGCATCGGCCGGGAGCCAGGTGGCGGTTGTTGGTATAGGTTGCCGCTTCCCTGGCAATGTTAGTTCGCCGGAAACGATGTGGACGCTGTTAAAATCCGCACAAGATGCAGTGGGTGTGGTACCGGAAAGCAGGTGGGATATAGCCGCTTATTTTGATAAAGAAGAAGACGCGCGCGGAAAGATGTATACCCGTCATGGTGGTTTCATTGAACAGGCAGACCAGTTTGACCCGTTATTTTTTGGCATTTCTCCAAGGGAAGCGGCGGCAATGGACCCGCAGCAACGCCTGCTATTGGAGGTTTGCTGGGAAGCGCTGGAGCATGCCGGCATAGCGCCGTCTTCATTAAGAGGTACGGACAGCGGCATTTTTGTGGGCATGAGTACAGATGATTATCAACAGGTAATTCGTGACAACAGTGATGTTACCTACTACGAAGATGTATTTACCGGTTTAGGAATAGAAAGAAGTATTGCTGCTGGCAGAATAGCCTACCTGCTGGATTTCCATGGCCCGGCGTTGCAATTGGATACGGCCTGTTCGTCTTCTTTGCTGAGCGTATACCAGGCGGCACAGAGCCTGTTGCGCAAGGAGTGTTCCCTGGCGCTGGCAGGTGGCGTGAACCTTATGTTGTCGCCGGATACGACGATTAAGTTATGTCGTATGAAAGCACTTTCGCCCACCGGGCAGTGCAAAACATTTGATGATAGCGCGGATGGATATGTAAGGGGAGAAGGAGCAGGCGTGGTGGTTTTAAAACGACTGGAAGATGCACTGGCTGCCGGTGATCGTATCCTTGCCGTTATCAAAGGTGGCGCAATAAATCACGATGGTCAAAGTAACGGCCTGACGGCCCCCAATGGTATTGCCCAGCAACAGCTGATAGAGAAAGCATTAAAAAATGCGGCGGTGGAGGCAGGCAGTATACAATATATAGAAACACATGGGACAGGTACCCGTCTTGGCGATCCGGTAGAAGTACTGGCGCTGAATGCTGTTTATGGCCGCTCCCGTAACACGGAACAGCCATTGCTGATGGGTGCATTGAAATCAAATATAGGACACCTGGAAGCGGCGGCAGGTATTGCCGGTTTTATAAAAACCGTGCTTAGCCTGCAACACCGTGAAATTCCGGCCAGTCTGCATTTTAATACGCCTAACCGGTTTATTCCCTGGAAGGATATGTCCGTGAAGGTAGTGGACACCCTTACACCGTGGCAATCCGCTGCATTGCCCCGGAGAGCCGCTGTCAGCGCTTTTGGTTTGAGTGGCACCAATGTGCACCTGATACTGGAAGAAGCGCCGGCAGTAACCGTACCGGAAGAAAAACCGTTGCCGGCTTATCCGCTGTTGTTGTCGGCCAAAACACCCGCGGCATTGCAGGACATGGTATCCCGGTATATTTCTTTCCTGCCGCAAAGCGACGATGCAATCGGCGCCATTGCCCGGAGCACAGCGCTTAGCCGCGATGCCCACACCTACCGGCTTGCATGGCAGGCGGTTTCCAAAGAAGATGCGCTGCGTCAGTTACAGGCTTATGTGGATGGCAGGGGACAACATAGTGTATGCGTTGGCGATAGTTTATCTGCTCCCGGAAAAATTGCGTGGTTGTTTACCGGGCAGGGCGCCCAGTACTGGAATATGGGCAGGGAGCTGTACGACACCAACGTAGTGTTTAAAAGAGTGTTGGATGATTGCGATGGTTTCCTGAAAAAGAGCTGGCCCTTTTCATTAACAGACCTGCTATATAAAAAGAATAAAGAAGAAGCCAATACTTTGTTGCGGCAAACGGTGTTCACACAACCGGCCCTATTCGCCATAGAATGTGCGCTGGCAGAAGTGTGGAAGTCGTGGGGCATTACGCCTGATATTGTATTGGGGCATAGCGCCGGCGAATACGCAGCGGCTTATGCAGCAGGCGTATTCAGCTTATACGAAGGCCTGGCGCTGATTACCGCAAGGGCTGCATTGATGAATGCAGTCAAAGAAGAAGGCAGTATGGCGGTGGTATTTACCAGCGCGGAAAAAGTAACAGCAGCTATCCGGGCATATGGCAACGACATCTCTATCGCAGCTATTAACGGACCGGAGCTCACGGTCATCTCCGGGAAAAAAGAAACAGTAAGAACGGTGATGCAATCCCTGAAACAAACAGGTGTGGGCAGCCGGGAAATGCAGGTATCGCATGCGTTCCATTCTTCCCTGATGGAGCCGGTATTGGAAGCGTTTCACAAAATAGCATCCGGTGTGCGTTATCAGCTGCCGCAGATTCCGTTGGTATCCAATGTAACCGGCGCTATCGCGGGCGCAGCCATAACGGATGCTGCTTACTGGGGCAATCATATCCTGTCGCCGGTACTGTTTTCACAGGGCATTCAAACCATAAAAGAAGCAGGCGAATATAACCTGATGGAGCTGGGACCTCAGCCCAGTCTTTTGTCTATGGCGCAGCTTACGCTGAAGTATGAAGAAGATCGTTTACTGCCGGTGATGAGGGAAGGACATTCGTCCTGGACAACCATGCTCAACGCCCTGATGGCGTTACATGTAAAAGGAATTACGGTTAACTGGCCGGCGTTCTATGCCACCAGTACACCTCATAAAGCCATCTTACCTGGTTATCCATTTCAGCGCCAGCGCTACTGGATAGAAAAAAATACCCGTCAGCAGAAAGAACGTTTGTCTACCGAGGCGGAAATAAATACCCTGTCCACCCCTAAAAACACATCCATGAGTCACAATAACCAATTACTCCCCAATAGTGCCGCATATATCGCCGCTTATCTTGCTGAAAATCTCAGCAGGTTATTGAAAATGTCTTCTCCGGAAGACTTGAATATCCATGCGCCGTTCCTTGCGCAGGGAGCGGATTCCCTGATCATGGCCAGCCTGGTAAGAAAAATAGAGAATGAGTACGGGTTGAGTTTTTCTATGCGGCTGATCTTTGAAGAACTAACGTCTATCCAGCTGATGGCGGACTACATCGCAGAAAACGCTACTGTTTTTGTAACCGCAGGTAATGCGCCGGTGGCGGAAGCTACGGTACCGCAGGCCACAGCGCCGGCCGCGCCGTTGCCATCCCCGTCTCCCTTAGCAGCCCCTTTACCCACACCCGCCTTTACAACGCAGGTACCCGCGCCGGGAGGTTATAATGTAATCCAGGATACTTTCCAGTTGATGCAGCAACAACTGAATGTTATTGCGCAACAATTTCAATGGATGTCGCAGGGTATGCAGCCGGTGGTAAGCCATAGCAACGGGCATGCTACAAACGGGCATCATATTGCGCTGCCGGCCGCATTCAACGCGGGCAGTACGGCGCAGCCGGCAGCACCGGCCAATGCCGCCCCTAAAAAAGGCGCCTCTATTTTCCCGAAAATAGAAACCAAACCAGGACAAAAATATGCACCGGAACAACAGGCCTACCTGGACGCTTTTATTGAAAAATATACTACCAAAACCAAAACTTCCAAGGCGCTTACGGAGAAGTACCGCCCGGTATTAGCAGATAACCGCGTATCGGCAGGTTTCCGTTTTGCGACCAAAGAAATGGTGTATCCTATTGTTGCTGCTTCTTCCCTTGGATCAAAAATGACCGACGTAGACGGCAATGAATATGTAGACCTCACCATGGGATTTGGTGTTAACTTATTAGGACACCGGCCGGAAATAGTAACGGCGGCCATTCACAAACAACTGGAAAAAGGCTACCAGCTTGGACCACAAACCTACCTGGCCGGAGAAGTAGCTACCCGCATTTCAGCGCTTACCGGTATGGACCGGGTGAGCTTTCATAACTCCGGTACCGAAGCCGTGATGTCGGCCATGCGACTGGCCCGTACCACTACCGGCAAAAAGAAGATTGCCATTTTCCTCGGTTCCTATCATGGTTATTTTGACGGCACCCTGGCGATGGTGGAAGATATAGAACATGATCATAACGGTATTCCTATTGCACCGGGCGTTATCCCTAACATGGTGGCCGATGTGCTGGTATTTGATTACCTCAATCCCAACGTAGTAGAACAGATCCGGGCGCATGCTCATGAGCTGGCCGCTGTACTGGTAGAACCTATTCAGAGCAGACGACCAGGCTATCAGCCGAAAGCATTGCTGCAGGAGCTCCGCGCCATGACAGAACAGGAAAAGATCATCCTGATCTTTGATGAAATGATTACCGGGTTCCGTATTCATCCTGGTGGCGTACAGGCGCATTTTGGTATCCGTGCAGACATGGCCACCTACGGCAAAATTGCCGGCGGCGGTATGCCGATAGGTATCATTGCCGGTAAAGACTGGTGTATGCAGGCTTTTGATGGCGGGTTGTGGAACTATAAAGACGATTCCTATCCAAAAGCAGAAACCACTTTCCTGGCAGGCACCTTCTGTAAGCATCCGCTGAGCATGGTGGCTTCACTGGCCGTTTTAGGCGAACTGGAAAGACAAGGCCCCGCGCTGCAGGAAAAACTAAATGCGCGCACCAGCCGCCTGATCAGCAATATCACCAGGCTGTTCGACGAAAACCAGGTGCCCATCAAAGTGAATAATTTTGGCTCGCTGTTTTATTTCTCTATCTCCGGTAACATGGACCTGTTCTTCTACCATCTGCTGGAAAAAGGAGTATATATCTGGGAAGGAAAAACCTGTTTCCTCTCCGCAGCACATACCGATGAAGATGTTGACTTTATTGAAAAATGTTTCAGAGACAGCGTAACGGAATTACAACAGGCAGGCTTTCTACCGAAAATAACTACTGTTAAAAAAACGGTAGCTCCGGTGGCAGAAGCAGTGTTGAATATTTTACCGACAGTGATTGAAAAACAGGACCGCCCTTCCCGTATCCCGCTATCTTTCAGCCAGGAACGTTTATGGTTCATTGATCAGCTGGAAGGCAGTGTGCAATACAACCTGCCGGCAGTGGTAAGATTAAAGGGCAAACTGGACAAAGGAGTGCTCGCCAACGCCCTGCAAAGTATTGTGGACCGTCATGAAATATTAAGAACCAATATCCACGAAGAAGATGGTCATGCCTATCAACAGGTACAGGACGTGGTGAACTGGCAAATGGTGGAGGTGGATGAGCCTTTGTACCAACACAATGCAGCAGCTTTACAAACCTATATTGTCGGTTTGGTGAACACGCCTTTTAAATTGTCTGACGGTAATATGCTGAGAGCGCACCTGATCCGTATTTCAGACCAGGAAAGCGTGCTGGCGTTAACCATACATCATATTGTTTTTGATGATTCCTCTGCACATGTGTTTTTCCAGGAACTGATAGAAATATATAATGCACACCTGGCAGGCCGTGAACCGGTACTGCCGGCGTTGAAAATTCAGTATGCAGACTATGCGCTCTGGCAGCGTCGTTTTTTACAAGGGCCGCTGGTGGCGCAAAAATTAGCTTACTGGAAAAAGAAACTGGAGGGCGCTACGTTATTACAGCTACCCACAGATTTTGAACGCCCGGTGGTTAGAAGTACCAGGGGCGCTGTTATTACCATGCACCTGGATAAAGAATTATCTGCAAAGGTAAAACAACTGGGCCGGCAGCAGGGCGTTACCCTGTTTACCACGTTGCTCACGGCTTTAAAAGTATTGATGTACCGTTACAGCGGGCAGGAAGACATCTGTATAGGATGTGCTACCGCCGGCAGGGCGCAGATAGAGCTGGAACCACTGCTGGGCTTTTTTGTAAACACCCTTGCCCTCCGTAGTAACCTGAGTGGTAATCCTTCCTTTGCTGCTGCCCTGAAAGAAGTACAAAACACCTTGTTTGACGCCCACGACAACCAGGAAGTACCTTTTGAAAAAGTAGTAGAGGTGGTAATGGGAGAAAGGGACATCCGCAAAAATCCTTTATTCCAGGTAATGTTTACCCTGCAGAATATTCCGCTGATGTCGGAACTGCGTTTGGGAGAAGCTACCATGACGCCTGAGCCGGTGATCCGTACTACCAGCCTGTTTGATATTTTCTGGACGGTGGAAGAAAGGCCGGAAGGAATTGCTCTTGAAGTAGAATATTGCATAGACTTATTCCAGGAAGCCACGATCCTGAGAATGATGCATCACTATATGGCATTACTGGAAGCGGCGGTACAAAACCCGGTAACGTGTATCGGGGAGTTGAAAATGCTGAGCGCAGCAGAAATACATCAGCTGCTCGTAACGTTCAACGATAACGCGGTACCATATCCTGTAAATAAAACGATTACAGCCCTGTTTGAAGAGCAGGTAGCATTAGCACCTGATGCCATTGCATTGTCGTTCGGAGAACAGCAGCTCACCTACCGGGAGCTGGAAGAGCAGTCGAACCGTGTGGCTCATTACCTTCGCAAACAAGGCGTAAAAGAGGGTGTGATGGTGCCGTTATGTATGGAGCGTTCCATTCACCTGATCGTGAGTATCCTCGGTATCCTGAAAGCGGGCGGCGCTTACGTGCCGCTGGATCCGGCTTATCCGAAGGACCGTATTGCCTATATGCTGCAGGATACGGCCAGCAAACTGGTGGTAACCACTACCGATCAGCAGGCCTTACTGGCGGCGGAGGCAGAACATGCCACCCTGATTTTTGTAGATAATATTCTTGATTTACTCGCATCTATGCCGGCGCATCCTTTGGTAGTGACTACCGATGCCGATTCACTGGCATATGTTATTTATACCTCCGGTTCTACCGGCCGGCCTAAAGGGGCGATGGTGATTCATCGTAACGTGACCAGTCTTGCCCGCGGTGGTAATTTCGTAGAACTGAGTGTCGCAGATACTTTGCTCTCTACCGGTTCTCCTTCTTTCGACGCTACTACTATTGAATACTGGGGTATGTTACTGAACGGTGGTCAGCTGGTATTGTGCCCGGAGAAAAAGCTACTGGATAATCAATTGCTCAAACAGGAGATCCGCCACAGAGGCGTTACTAAAATGTGGTTTACCGCCAGTTGGTTTAACCAGCTGGTAGATGATGATATCACTATTTTCGACGGATTAACCGCTGTGATGGCAGGTGGCGAAAAATTATCAGAAGAGCATATCCGTAAATTCCGGGCGGCTTATCCTGCCACGCAGATTATTAACGGTTACGGCCCTACGGAGAATACCACCTTTTCCCTCACCTGGCCTATTGCCGCAGTAGTGCCTGGTAAAAGTATTCCTATCGGCCGGCCACTGGGTAACCGTACCGCTTATGTGTTGAACAGCGCCATGCAGTTGCTGCCCGTAGGTACGCCAGGAGAGCTGTATGTAGGCGGCGACGGCGTATCCCGCGGTTACCTGAATCAACCGGAGCTAACAGCAGAGAAATTTGTTACCGATCCGTTCAGTGAGCTGAGAGGCGCCAGGTTATACCGCACCGGCGACCGTGCGAGATGGCTGCCGGACGGCACCGTGGAGTACCTGGGCCGCATGGACGATCAGATCAAAATGCGTGGCTACAGGATAGAACCCGGTGAAATAGAAAGAGCGCTGAACAACGTGGACGCTGTAGCTGCCAGTTGCGTAGTGGTAAAAGATCAGCAGGCCGCTGAAAAGAGACTGGTGAGTTACTACGTACCCGACCAACAGGCCGTGCTGCGTATAGAACAGGAGCTGTACCTGCAACAGGTTGCTACCTGGAAAGAACTGTATGAAACAGCTTACAGCCAAGCAGATAAAGTAAAAGACCCGGATGAAGAATTTAATATCACCGGTTGGAACGATAGCTTTACCGGTGAAGCATTACCGGCGCAAAATATGCGCCACTGGCTGAAAGACATTACCAGCGTAATTTTGGCTACTAACCCGCGTAATGTACTGGAAATAGGATGTGGCACAGGGCTGATCTATTTTCAGCTGGCCAGCCATATCGAAAAATATACTGGTGCAGATTTCTCGCAGGTATCTATACGCCAGTTACAACAACATATCGATAAAGGACTGCGCCGCTATCCTGAAACCAAATTGAATATCTGCGCCGCGCATGAAGTTACCCTGGAAGAAGGAGCAACGATAGATACCGTGATTCTGAACTCCATTGTACAATACTTCCCGGGTGTGCAATATATGTCCGATGTATTGGCCAACGCGATCTCTTTGCTGAAAGGAAAAGGACATATCGTGATCGGTGATGTAAGAGACCTCCGTTTACTCCCTTCTTTCAAACGCCGGCTGCAACTGGATAAACTGCAAAGCAAAACCAGTCTGCGGGAGTTTGAGTGGAACGTAGACCAGGAAGTATGGAAAGAAGAAGAGCTGTGTTTTTCACCGGCTTATTTCTTCCAGCTGCAATCATTGTATCCTGAAATTGCCCATGTGGACATTCAATGGAAACAGGGCGACTACATCAATGAACTCACGCTTTACCGTTACACTGTAGTGTTATATTTTGATATTGAAAAACCCGTACTGCAACCGCAATGGCAATCCTGGGATGAGATCGCAGATAAACACAGTATACTGTCCCGTTTATCTGCCGGTAATCCACGGATTGCATTGCGGTCCGTACCCAATCCAAGACTCTGGAAAGAAAGATTGCTGGAACAGGCACTTACCGACAGGGCCGTTAACCAGGTAGGAGAGCTGTCGGATTATATCCTGACGCCGGACAACGATACCAAACAGGTAAACGAAATACTGGCTGCCGCAAAAGCCGCGGGTTATCATTGCCGCTTCCTGCTGAATGAAGATCCGTTTAAAATAAACCTGCTGCTGGAGCAAACACCGTTCGACGGCTTTGTGGAGCCTTCTTATAGTAAGGCAGCCGGTTATACAGAAGGTGTGAAAACAAATATTCCATTGTTCCCGGATATCTGTGAAGTACTGGAAAAAGAGATCCGTGTACAGTTACAACAGCGCTTACCGGAATATATGGTGCCTTTCGCTTTTGTAGCCTTGCAATTATTGCCGTTGACCAGCAATGGTAAAGTAGATCGGCGTTTTTTAACCGAATGGGAATTTATACAACGCAAACGCCTGCTGAATTACCAGGCGCCGGTAACCGCTGCAGAACAGCAACTGGCAGATATCTGGCAACACCTGTTGGGACTGGAACGTATTGGTACGCAGGATAATTTCTTTGAGCTGGGCGGGCATTCACTGCTGGCTACCCGTGTAGTATCTGCTATCCGTAAAGAAATGGAAGCAGAGCTGACAGTAAAAGATTTCTTCCTGCATCCTACTATCGCCTCCATGGCTACCTACCTGCAGCTGCAGCATAAAGGACTGTTGTTGCCCGCGCTTTTTGCTACAGAAAGACCAACACAAATTCCGCTGTCATTCAGCCAGGAACGCCTGTGGTTTATTGATCAGCTGGAAGGCAGCGTGTCTTATCATATGCCGGTGGCGTTAAGACTGAGAGGCATACCAGACATTGCTGCGTTGAGCTACGCCCTCGGGCAGATCGTTCATCGTCATGAGTCGCTGCGCACCATTATCAAACAGGAACAAGGTAAACCTTATCAACAGATCCTGGATAAAGACCAGTGGCAGCTGACAGAAGTGGACAATGCCGCTTTTGGAGAAGATGCCACAGCGTTGCAGGCCTATATTACCGAACTGGTATATAAACCATTTGACCTGGCTAATGATTTTATGCTGCGGGCGCATTTACTGCGGGTATCGGCAGAAGAACATGTACTGGTACTGGTGATGCATCATATTTCTTCTGATGGCTGGTCTGTATCGATATTGATTAATGAACTTATTGCACTTTATCGTGCGCATAACACCGGCAGCGCCGCACATTTGCCGGCCTTGGATCTCCAATACCCGGATTACGCGATCTGGCAACGTACTCACCTGGAAGGTGCTGCCTTGAAAAAACGCCTGGTATATTGGCAGGAGAAATTATCCGGTGTAGAAGTATTGCATCTGCCAACAGATTATTCCCGGCCGCCGGTGCAAAGTACCCGCGGCGCTATCAGCCGGTTCCGCCTGGATAAGGAACTGCGTGACCAGTTGCAGGTATTATCACAGCAGCAGGGAACCACGCTGTTTATGACATTGCTGACGGCTTTCAAAGTGTTGTTATACCGCTATAGTGGACAGGATGATATTTGCGTAGGTACTTCCATTGCCGGCAGAACCCAACAGGAAGCAGAAGGACTGATAGGATTCTTTGTGAATACCCTGGCCCTTCGCAGCGACCTGGGCGGGGACCCTACTTTTATTACTTTGCTGCAACAGGTGAAGGAAACTACCCTGGATGCCTACGATCACCAGGATGCACCTTTTGAAAAGATAGTGGAGTTGGTGGAAAAAGAAAGGGACATGAGCAGAACGGCTTTGTTCCAGGTGATGTTTGAGCTGTTTAATATGCCGGATGCACCAGACCTGAAGTTAGGGGAGCTGCGTATTACACAGGAAGAAATTCCGCATACCGTTACATTATTTGATCTGAGCTGCTGCCTGCAGGAAGATGCAGACGGATTAAGCGGCTACATAGAATATTGTGTGGACCTGTTTACAGAAGACAGTATTCAGCGACTGGTGAAACACTTTGAGCAATTGCTGCAATTCGTTGTACAGTTACCGGCGGCGCATATCGGCTCCCTGCCTATGTTGCGGGAGGAAGAAGAACAGCAGTTACTGGTTGATTTTAATAATACCGCTGTTGCGTTTCCACAGGATAAAACCTTAATAGACCTGTTTGTATTCCAGGCAGCCATTACTCCCGGTGCACCGGCTATTATCGCCGGAGATACTGTTGTGAGTTATAAGACACTGGATGAGCGCTCCAACCAGCTGGCCCATTACCTGAGAGGGGAGGGCATCACCGAAAATTCACTGGTGCCCGTTTGCCTGGAACGATCCGCAGATATGATCGTTGCTATACTGGGCATCCTGAAAGCCGGCGCAGCGTATGTGCCTGTTGATCCGGAATACCCGGCGGCAAGGATTTCCTATATACTGGATGATTGCAATGCCAGTCTTATTGTAAGTAGTAATTACGGTAATGAAAAATTACAGGATATCACGGTGCTGAACATCTTCCTGGTAGACGGAGATGCCGCTACCCTGGATATACAGCCGGTTACGCCGTTGTTCACAGTACCAGCGCCTAACGACCTGGCATATATTATTTATACTTCCGGGTCAACCGGTAAACCTAAGGGGGTGATGGTAGAACATGCCGGTATGCTGAATCATTTGTTTGCCAAAATAAATGATTTGAAAATGGATACTACCACCATCATGGCATATACCGCCTCTTATACTTTTGATATATCCGTATGGCAGATGTTTGCCGCGTTATTGAGCGGCGGGCGTACCGTTGTTTATACAGAAGCCCAGATTCACCATCCGGCCGCGTTGCTGCGCAGCATCAGCCGCGATGCTATTACCGTACTGGAGCTGGTGCCTTCTTACCTGGCTGCCATACTAATGGAAGATAATAATGTGCCGCTGGAAAGTTTGCAATACCTGTTGGTGACCGGTGAACCGGTAAGCCAGGCGCTGCTGTCGAAATGGTTTAATCATGCAGAATACGGCAGTATTCCTGTAGTAAACGCATACGGACCTACCGAAGCATCTGATGATATTACCCATCATTTCATGTATAGCACGCCGGTCCGCAATAATGTGCCTTTGGGTAAGCCGATACAAAACCTCCGCATTTATATACTGGATACTGCCCGGCAGTTATGCCCGGTAGGCGTGGCCGGTGAAATATGCGTGTCCGGTATCGGGGTATCCAGGGGTTATCTGAATGATCCGGAGAAAACGGCCGCTAAATTCATCAAAGACCCGTTCCATGCAGATGGCGCCATACGCATGTATTGTACCGGCGACCTGGGAAGATGGCTGCCCGATGGCAGTATTGAAATGTTGGGCAGGATAGACGAGCAGGTGAAGATCCGTGGATACAGAATAGAGCTGGGTGAAATTGAAAATGTACTGCAACAGTACCCTGGCGTGAAGTCGGCCGTAGTACTGGCTAAAGGGGATGATACTGCCGGCGGTAACAGGCGGCTGGTAGGCTATGTAGTAGCCGATGCCGGTTACAACCACGATGAGGCAGTGGCATACGTGAAAGCGCGGTTGCCGGAATATATGGTACCTGAACAGCTCATTGTACTGGATGAAATTCCGCTGACGCCAAATGGAAAGGTAGATAAGAAGGCATTGCCGGAGGCTGATGCCCAGGTATTGTTAACCAGTTATGAAGCGCCCGGTAATGAAACAGAACAGGCGCTGGAAGACATCTGCAAAAAATTACTTGAAACAGCGCGGATCGGCATCAACGACAATCTTTTCGGACTGGGAATGCATTCACTGCTGGTGATGCGTTTATCAGCAGCGGTGCAGGAAAAATTCGGATTGCATATATCTGTCAGAACATTCTTCAAACTAACCACCATCAAAGCGCTGGCATCTTACATAAAGGTTACCCAGGCAGCAGTGCTGGAAACGTCTGAAGGACTACAGGAAATGAGGTTGTAAAACAGGTTCTTTCTCTCATCATTTAACTAATTAAGAATATGCCAGGTTTTAATTTGCCGGAAGTAGTCCGGATATTGGAACAAGCACAGGATCTGGGAATAAGCCTCTCACTGGATGGAGAAGAGTTATTGCTGAAAACAGATCAGCAGAAACAATTTTCACCTTCCTTCCTGCAAACCCTGAAGGAAAATAAAGCGCAGCTGGTAGCTTACTTCAAAGCGGCTGCTGAAAACGCCGTGACGCCTGTTACGGAAAAGATCCGGGCAGCAGAGCGGCCAGCCGGCTCCCGCATACCGCTTTCGTATAGCCAGGAGCGTTTGTGGTTTATTGACGCGCTGCAGGGCTCCGTTCAGTACCATGTACCGGCTATACTGAAGTTACAGGGCGAGCTCAATATTGCCGCCCTGGAACATGCACTACGCAGCATTGTAGGCCGCCATGAAATATTGCGTACCGTTATCAGCGCCAACCAGGAAGGTACCTGGCAGCAGGCTGCTCCCGCCGATAACTGGAAGCTGGACCGGATAAACGGCACAGACTATGTGTCGGATGCCGCCGCTTTGCAAGCCCATATTGCCACGCTGATCAATAAACCATTTGATCTTGCCGGCGATTATATGCTGCGTGCCCAGCTGATCACGCTTACAAAAACATCTTATATACTGGTGCTTACCATGCACCACATCGCTTCAGACGGATGGTCTTCCTCCATTCTGATCAATGAGCTGATGGAAGGTTACAGCGCTTTTGCAGAAAAGCGTGATCCTGTTTATACGCCACTGGATATACAATATGCCGACTACGCCTTATGGCAGCGCAACTACCTGGATGGCGCGGTGCTGGAGCAAAAGATCGCCTACTGGAGAAATAAGCTGGAAGATGTGGCGGTGGCCGAAATACCGGCAGATTTTGAACGTCCGGCTACCGGTAGCACAAAGGGGGCATTTGTAATATTCAACATAGACAATACACTGGCTTCCTCACTGCGCCAACTGGCACAACAGGAGGAAGCCACACTGTATATGGTGTTGCTGTCGGCATTTAAAGTGTTAATGTATCGCTACAGCGGACAAGCTGATATTTGCGTAGGTGGTGCAGCTGCCGGAAGAATACGTACGGAACTGGAACCATTGATCGGTTTTTTTGTCAACACATTGGCATTGCGTACGGACCTGGGCGGAAATCCTTCCTTCACATCCTTATTACAACGGGTTAAAAACACGTTACTGGATGCCTTTGAATATGAAGATGCACCTTTTGGAAAAGTAGTGGAAGCAGTGGTGAAAGAACGGGATATGAGCAGAACACCGTTGTTTCAGTCCATCTTTATATTGCAGAATGTTCCGGCTATGCCGGAACTGCGTATAGGCGACATCGTTGTCACCGAAGAACCGGCAATCCGTAGCGCTAGTCTTTTTGATCTTACCTGGATAGCAGAAGAACGCCCGGAAGGAATCAGTATTTACCTGGAATACAGCACTGACTTATTCCGGGAAAGCACCATCCGGAAAATGTTTTCGCACTACGAATCCCTGCTGGCAGCTATTGTAAAAAATCCGGCAGAGGCGATAGGTCTTCTTGGGATGCTGAGCAGCCATGAAAAGGAACAGCTACTTATCAGCTTTAACGATACCGCTATTCGTTATCCTGCAGATAAAACCATCACTGACTTGTTCGATGAGCAGGTAGCATTGAGACCCGATGCGGTTGCGCTCAGCTTTGGCGAAGAACAACTCACTTACCGGCAGCTACAGGAACAATCCCGTAAGCTGGCCTGGTACCTGCGCAGCAAAGGCGTGAAGGAAGATACGATGGTACCGCTGTGCATGGAACGTTCGGTACAGCTGATCGTGAGCATACTGGCTATACTCAAAGCAGGTGGGGCGTATGTGCCGGTTGACCCGGCTTATCCCAAAGACCGTATAGGGTATATGCTGGCAGACACTAAATCAACGTTGATCCTTACCAACAGTGCACAGCTGTTGATGCTGCGGGAAAATGCTCCTGATACCGAACTGGTATGCGTGGATGAAATCATGGAGCTCCTTACAGCAACACCTGTTCCTACATTTGTTACCTCCACTAACCCGGGCTCTCTCGCTAATATTATTTATACCTCCGGTTCTACCGGTCAGCCCAAAGGTGTGATGATCACTCACCGCAATGTGACCAGCCTGGTCAGAGGCGGAAATTTCGTGGAGCTAGGCGCCACAGACGTATTGTTATCTACCGGCTCTCCGTCTTTCGATGCAACCACGATCGAGTATTGGGCGATGCTGCTGAATGGCGGACAACTGGTATTATGCCCGGAGAAAAAGTTGTTCGACAACCAGCTGCTCAAACAGGAGATCCGGCAGCGGGGTATCAGTAAAATATTCTTTACCACGAGCTGGTTTAATCAGTTGGTGGATGATGACATCGCGATATTTAAAGGTTTGGATACGGTGATGACAGGCGGAGAAAAAATATCGGAAGAGCATGTACAAAAATTCAAGGCGGTTTACCCGGATACGCAGATCCTTAACTTATACGGACCTACGGAGAATGCCGCCGTTTCCCTGAGCTGGAATATAAAAACAGTGCTACCCGGTAGCAGCATTCCTGTTGGCCGGCCTTTGGGAAACCGTACTGCATACATCCTCAGCAGGGAAGGACAGCTATTGCCCGCAGGTGCTGCCGGTGAACTGTATGTAGGCGGAGCAGGCGTATCCCGCGGCTATTTAAATCAGCCGGCATTAACCGCCGAAAAATTTGTACCCGATCCGTTCAGTGATATTCCTGAAGCCAGGTTATATCGCACCGGTGATCTGGCGCGCTGGCTGCCGGATGGCAGCATAGCTTACCTGGGCCGTATTGATGAGCAGGTGAAAATACATGGTCACCGTATTGAGCCGGGAGAAATAGAAAATGTACTGCTGCAGTATCCCGACGTAAAACAGGCAGTGGTGTTGATGCAAACAAAATCAACCGGTGATAAATACCTGGTAGCATACATTGTGCCGGGGCACGCCTTTGATAAAGAGGCATTGGCCGAATACCTGAAAGGCAGGCTGCCGGCTTATATGATACCGTCTCAACTGGTTACCCTTGAAAAAATTCCGCTCAGCTCCAGTGGTAAAGCGGATAGAAAAGCATTACTGGCGCTGGAGGGCGATAGCCTGGATGCAGCGGCATATGTTGCTCCTGCTAATGAAACGGAACAACAACTGCTGGATATATGGGAAAGATTTTTACAAAGAAAACAGATCAGTACAACCGCGAATTTCTTTGAACTGGGAGGCCACTCACTACTGGCATCACGTGTAGTAACCGCTATTCGCAGTACCCTGCGTATAGAATTGAGTATTACTTCTTTCTTCCAATATCCTACTATCGCCAAAATGGCGGCTTATCTTATTGGTAAAGATAAGGAGGATGTATTGCCGGCTATTACCGCAGGTAAACGGCCATCGCGTATTCCGCTGGCGTTTAGCCAGGAGCGTTTGTGGTTCATTGACCAGCTGAATGGCACGGTTGCTTATCACATTCCATTGGCCATCCGGTTAAATGGCGTACTGGATGAAGCAGCACTGTCTTATGCGCTGAGCGCCGTGGTAAACAGGCATGAAGCGCTGCGTACAGTGATACGACAGGAGCATGGCGTACCTTATCAGCAGCTATTGGAAGCCGATGGCTGGCAGCTCAACATTATCGCCGGAGAAAAATATACCAGCCCGGAACTGTTGCAGTCCCGGCTCATAGAATTGGTAAACGCCCCGTTTGACCTGGCCCGTGATTATATGTTACGTGCCTGTTTAATCCGCCTGTCGGCAGATGAACATATTTTGCTGATCACCTTACATCATATTTCTTCAGATGGCTGGTCGGTTACCTTACTGGTGAACGACATCGCTGAATTATACAATGCTTGTATAGAAAAGCGGCCTGCTGTGCTTGAACCGTTGCCCCTTCAGTTTGCGGATTATGCTGTTTGGCAGCGCAGCATTGCAGAAAGCGACAGGCTGCGTAAGCAGTTGTCGTACTGGGAGCGGCAGTTGGAGGGTGTGGAAGTATTGCAGCTTCCGGCCGATTTCTCACGGCCTGCTATCCAAAGCACCAGGGGCGCCTTACAGCGATTTACCCTGGACCCTGCCTTATCGGGGCAACTGCAGCAGTTTTCGTTGAAACAGGATGTTACGCTCTTCATGACCCTGCTGGCGGCATTTAAAGTATTGCTTTACCGTTACAGCGGCCAGGATGATATCTGTGTGGGTTCTTCTATTGCAGGAAGAACACAGGAAGAAGTAGCCGGAGTGATGGGCTTCTTTGTTAACACACTGGCGCTGCGCAGCGATCTGAGTCAACATCCTTCTTTCCTTACTTTGTTACAACAGGTAAAGCAAACTACGCTGGCAGCGTATGATCACCAGGATGTGCCTTTTGAAAAAGTGGTAGAGGCGGTGAATACAGACCGTGACCTGAGCAGAACCCCCTTGTTCCAGGTGTTGTTCGAATTGCAGAATACGCCCGCTGTGGACCTGGTGCAATTAGGCTCACTGGCGGTTACCAGGGAAGAGGTAAAATATAATACCGCGCAGTTTGACCTGGTAGTGTCTTTGGAAGAGAGCCCCGAAGGACTTACCGGGTACGTGGAATATGGAACGGATATTTTCCGCGAAGAAACCATTTCACAGCTGATGGCCCATTTTGCACAACTGCTTAAAACGGTTATAACGGTACCGGATACACGAATTAATATCCTGCCTTTGCTGACCGATGCAGAAGAACACCAACAACTGGTGACCTTTAACGATACAACAGCAGACTTTCCTCACGATAGCACATTGATCGACCTTTTTACCAGTCAGGCGCGTCGTACGCCGGCAGCCACAGCACTGGTAATGGAAGACCAGGTATTTACCTATGCCTCCCTGGATGAGCGCTCCAATCAACTGGCGCATTATCTGCGGGACGCCGGTGTGGACAGCACCTCACTGATACCTGTTTGCCTGGATCGCTCTCCTGAAATGGTGATCGCTATCCTGGGCATTATGAAAGCCGGAGGCGCCTACCTGCCTGTTGATCCGGGGTACCCGGAAGACAGGGTGGCGTATATGCTGAACGATAGTAAGGCAAGCTTAGTGATCAGCAGCGGCGCCGACAAACAGAAGGTGGAAAATGCCGGTACGGTGCGTATTATTTCCCTCGATGAGGAACGTGCCATCATCAGCGCGTATCCTGGTACTGCGTTAACTAATTTGCCGTTGCCATCGCAGCTGGCCTATGTAATCTATACCTCCGGATCTACCGGTTTGCCGAAGGGCGCTATGATAGAACATGCCGGCATGCTGAATCATTTGTTTGCCAAAGTAAATGATCTCGGGATGAATGCAGATAGTATTGTTGCTTTCACCGCTGCCTTTACTTTTGATATTTCTGTATGGCAGATGTTTTCCGCCTTATTATCCGGCGGCTACACGATCATTTACCCGACAGATACTATTTTACAACCAGCTGCACTGATACAGGCTGTTGAAAGAGACAAGGTCACTATCCTGGAGGTAGTGCCTTCTTATCTCTCCGCAATATTAGCAACAGTGAAAGAGGCATCTCTCCAAAAACTGCAATACCTGCTGGTTACCGGTGAAACAGTGCCGCGGCAGCTGTTGGCGGAGTGGTTCAGTCACAAAAATTACCGCACCATTCCTGTAGTGAACGCCTACGGTCCTACGGAAGCTTCAGATGATATTACCCATCATTTCATGTATGAAACACCGGAGCATAGCAATGTGCCTTTAGGTAAGCCCATACAAAATCTGCATATACATATCCTGGATACTTCCCTGCAACTATGTCCAATAGGCGTAGCCGGAGAGATCTGTGTGTCGGGTATCGGTGTTGGCCGCGGGTATCTTAACCGGCCGGAACTAACAGCGGAGAAATTTGTGAAAGATCCCTATAGCGAAAACGGCCGGGTGCCCATGTACCGCACCGGTGACCTGGGCAAATGGCTGCCGGATGGCACCATTGTACACCTGGGAAGAATAGATGACCAGGTGAAGATCCGTGGTTACCGGATAGAGCTGGGCGAAATTGAAAGAGTGATAGAGAAAAGCGGCATGATAAAACAAGTGGTGGTCATCACTAAAGCAGATCATCATCAGCAGCAGCAATTGGTGAGCTATGTGGTAGGACAGGAAAATTTTGATAAAGATGAACTGCTGGCATACCTGAAAACAAAACTGCCCGAATACATGGTGCCGATGCAGTGGGTGGTATTACCGGAGATGCCGCTTTCCGCAAATGGAAAGATTAACAGGAAGGCATTGCCGGAATTAGATATCACGGTATCAAAGGATATGTATGTGGCGCCTACCAATGAGCGGGAAGAAAGACTGGCAGCTATTTGTGCCAAATTGCTGGAGGCCGAACGTGTAAGCATATACGATAACCTCTTTGAAATTGGCATGCACTCGCTGCTGGTGATGCGACTGGCAGCTACGGTGCATGAGGAGTTTGGTTTGCAGGTATCGGTACGCACTTTCTTTCAGCTAACTACCATTGCAGCATTAGCAAAGTATATCGCCATCAATAAAACGGAGGTTGTTACCCCCACTTCCAAACAAAGAAAAATTATTTTATAAACCCTTTTTATAAACCTCTCCCGATGATTGATTTTAATTTGAACGAAATAATTGATCTGTTAGAAGAAGCCAGCGATAGCGGAATAAAAGTATCCTATGATAATGACAATTTATTAGTGGAGACCGATGAAGACAAAGAAATTGACGCCTTTTTCCTGGATAGATTAAGGGACAACAAACATTCCCTGATAGAATATTTTAAGAAACATAAATCCGGTGTGCAGGAGAAGCATTTCTCCGGTAGCATACAGGAAGCCCGTATTAATGATGATGGACCGGTGCCATTGTCATTCAGCCAGGATCGCTTATGGTTTATCCATCAGCTGGAAGGTAGCATACAATACCATATCCCGGCAGCATTACGGCTGAAAGGAGCGCTGGACGTTGCTGCGTTGAACTACGCCTTGCGTACAATAGTAAACCGGCACGAAGTGCTGCGTACGGTTATTCATCTCGAAGACGGCCAAGCCTGGCAGCGCGTGCTGGAAAAAGATAAATGGGAGCTGGATATCATCGACGGCACTTCGGGTTATGAAGATGCCGCGGTATTACAAAACTTGGTGGAGGAGTTGGTGCGGATACCATTTGACCTGTTTAAGGATCATATGCTGCGTACCCACCTCATCAAACTGAAAACAGACGAATACCTGTTGGTGCTGGTAATGCACCATATTGCCTCCGATGGCTGGTCTACCGCCATCCTGGTAAATGAGCTGAATGAATTGTACACTGCCGCCGCTACCAACCGCGAACCGGTGCTGGACGACCTGGATATCCAGTTTGCAGATTATGCCGTATGGCAACGTAAGTACCTGGCAGGGGGCATGCTGGAAAAGAAACTGGCCTATTGGAAAAAGCAGCTGGATGGTGCTTCCTTATTAAATCTTCCTATAGACTTTGAACGCCCGGCCGTTAAGAGTACCAGTGGTGCGTTGGTGTCTTTTCATATCAATCAAAAACTGACGGCCCGGCTGGAGGAATTATCACAGGAGCATGGCGCCACTTTATACATGACGCTGCTGGCGGCTTTCAAAGTATTGTTATACCGCTACAGCGGCCAGGAAGATATCAGCATTGGCGGCGCGGTAGCCGGCAGGATGAGAACAGAAATGGAAAAGCTCATCGGCTTCTTTGTGAATACGCTGGTGTTACGTACTGACCTCGGTGGCAATCCGTCTTTTGCGGGTTTACTGCAACAGGTAAAAAATACATTGCTGGATGCTTATGAGCACCAGGAGGTACCTTTTGAAAAGGTAGTGGAAGCGGTGATGGGAGCGCGGGATATCAGCAAGAATCCGCTATTCCAGGTAATTTTTGTATTACAGAACGTGCCGCCTGCAAAAGAGCTGAAGATGGGAGATGTAGTGATGCAGGACGAAAAAGTGATGCGCAGCACCAGCTTGTTTGACCTTCACTGGTCGATGGAGCAGGGCCCGGATGGCATCGATGTGGAAGTAGAGTACTACATGGATATTTTCAGGGAAGATACCATTCAGCGTATGGCGGAGCATTTCCTGGTATTATTGCAGTCGGCGGTAGATAACCCCACGGAGTCGATAGGCGAGTTGAATATACTAAGTGCAAAAGAAACACATGAACTGCTGGTGACCTTCAATGACACCGCGGTATCTTACCCGGCCAATAAAACAATTACCACACTGTTTGAAGAAACAGCGGCGCATACGCCAGATGCGGTTGCCATCACTTTTGAAGCCCAACAGCTCACTTACAGGGAACTGGATGAACAGTCGAACCGGCTGGCCCATTACCTCCGTGAACAGGGCGTAAAAGAGGGCGTAATGGTGCCGCTATGTATGGAACGTTCCATTCACCTGATGGTAAGTATCCTGGGGATACTAAAGGCAGGAGGCGCTTATGTGCCGGTGGACCCGGCTTATCCTAAAGACCGTATTGCTTATATGCTGGAGGATACCGGTAGTACACTGGTGTTAACTACCACCGATCAGCAGGCCTTGCTGGCGGTGGAAGCAGAACATGCTGCCCTGATCTTTGTAGATAGTATAACAGACGTACTTTCGGCTATGCCGGCGTTTCCTTTGGAGGTCACTACCGACGCGGATTCCCTGGCATATGTTATTTATACCTCCGGTTCTACCGGCCGGCCTAAAGGCGCGATGGTAATTCATCGTAACGTGACCAGTCTTGCCCGCGGTGGCAATTTCGTAGAACTGAGTGCCGCAGATACCTTATTATCTACCGGTTCCCCTTCTTTTGATGCCACTACCATTGAATACTGGGGCATGTTACTGAATGGCGGTCAGCTGGTATTATGCCCGGAAAAGAAGTTGCTGGATAACCGCTTACTCAAGCAGGAGATCCGCCGCAGAGGAGTTACCAAAATGTGGTTTACTGCCAGTTGGTTTAACCAGTTGGTAGATGATGATATCACCATTTTCGACGGATTAACCGCTGTGATGGCAGGTGGTGAGAAATTATCAGAAGAGCATATCCGTAAATTCCGGGCAGCTTATCCTGCCACACAGGTTGTTAACGGTTACGGCCCTACGGAAAATACCACCTTTTCCCTCACCTGGAATATTACAGCAGTAGTTCCGGGTAAAAGTATTCCTATCGGTCGTCCGTTGGGCAACCGTACCGCTTATGTGTTGAACAGCGCCATGCAGTTATTGCCCGTAGGTACGCCAGGGGAGCTGTATGTAGGCGGCGACGGTGTATCCCGTGGTTACCTGAATCAACCGGAACTAACGGCAGAGAAATTTGTCGCCAATCCATTCAGTGAGCTGCCCGGTGCAAAGCTGTACCGTACCGGTGACCGTGCAAGATGGCTGCCGGATGGCACGGTGGAATACCTGGGCCGCAGGGACGACCAGATTAAACTGCGTGGCTATAGGATAGAACCCGGTGAAATAGAAAGAGCGCTCAACAACCTGGAAGAAGTAGCTGCCAGTTGTGTAGTGGTAAAAGAACAACAGGCAGGAGAAAAGAGACTGGTGAGTTATTATGTACCGGACAGGCAGGTAGTGCTCCAAACAGAGCAGGAGCTGTACCTGGAACAGGTAGCCACCTGGAAGGAACTCTACGAAACAGCATATAGTAAAGCAGATGAAGTAAAAGACCTGGATGAAGAATTTAATATCACCGGCTGGAACGATAGCTTCACCGGCGAAGCACTGCCCGCCGAAAATATGCGTCACTGGCTGGAAGATATTACCAGCGTAGTGTTAGGTACCAACCCGCGGAATGTACTGGAAATAGGATGTGGTACCGGTTTGATCTATTTCCAACTGGTGGGCCATATCGAAAAATATATTGGTACTGACTTCTCGCAGGTATCTACCCGTCAGCTGCAACAACATATCAACAAAGGGCTGCGCAACTATCCTGACACCACATTGAATTTATGCGCCGCGCATGAAGTTACCCTGGAAGAAGGAACCACCATCGATACGGTGATCCTGAACTCTATTGTACAGTACTTCCCCGGCGCACAGTACATGACTGATGTACTGGCCAACGCGATCTCTTTACTGAAAGGAAAAGGACATATCGTGATCGGTGATGTGAGAGACGTTCGCTTGCTTCCTTCTTTCAAACGCCGGCTGCAACTGGATAAACTGCAAAGCAAAACCAGTCTGCGGGAGTTTGAGTGGAACGTAGACCAGGAAGTATGGAAAGAAGAAGAGCTGTGTTTTTCACCGGCTTATTTCT